>Ga0056128_1004046_pt1 | contig 18253 bp, 8 predicted proteins | sample WorMetLIZISLAND2_FD_71113 | JGI IMG/M metagenome (GOLD analysis project Ga0056128, IMG submission 71113) | Marine gutless worms symbiont microbial communities from Max Planck institute for Marine Microbiology, Germany - Olavius geniculatus... ... | reverse complement strand
CAGGTAACACTGTGTGATCCCATATGACAAGTGACGCTCCGTAGCTCTGAGATGGGATCATTAAGAGCTATATGCACCTTTAACCTTTAACCTTTAATGTTATTGTTAACATAAATTCGTAATTAATATCAAACAAACTTGGAAAATAAAGTGGCACCATTTAGCGAATGGCAATAACCCCGACAAGCGCTTGAAAGTTTTTAGCCGAAGATGATGCTTCGTGATGAACACGCAACCGTGAAATGTCTGTCTTGCTTTCAATTTGTGTAAACTTGTGTAAGTGCACAGAACACTTTAATGACTGCAGATGATCTCGCCCACAAGTTTGATGTTTTTGTAATTCCGACGTGCGAACTCATTATCTCGGAGCCTTTCGGACCTTTTGTTACGCCAATCAAGTCAATTTTCTTAAGCACCTGGTCCACACTCTTTTTAGCGGCCGGAAGTCGGACGCTGGTCTTTGGACGTATGCGGTACTGTCAGCCCACCCTAGCAACAGCTGGGCTTCTTGTTGGTTATACCCGGTGTTGTTGTGCATGGCAGATGGCACTGCAGCTGTAACCGCGCATCTGAAGATCTGAAGCCCAGTTACGTGTACATAAACAGACTAATTAGCAATTAGGATTAGGTTATAGGCCTACATTTTACGCGCGAGAGCTAGCATAGCGCGTATTAGCTACGGTAATTCTGTCTTGGTGTCTGTCATGTCCCGGTACCGTTCCAATACCAGGTGAGATAGACTGCGGGTTTTCACCATATGATAGCTTAGTGTCTGTAGTATTTCGTGCCAAAATTTCATGCCACTGAGTGAAAGAGGTCCCCACGAACGAGGGGGAGAAAGAAGGGCATCCCCCTAAAAGGCGTTATTCTGCCGTTATTGGCTCGTCTAACGTGACAAGAAATCTGAGCTAATGCTCATGAAACGCGCGAGAGCCTATAGAAGTTTCTGTTCGAAGGTACCCAGGTAATCTTGGTCTATCTCCATACTTTTCGTAACAATTCACTCCTATGCAGCCAAAAATCGCCAAAAAATTACTAAAACCCCTATTTTTAGGGTTTAAGGTCAAAAGTAAAAAGAAGGTAAAGATCGTCAATTTGTATAGCGCATCGTCGCATATACACGTTTCTAATGGGCCTTCGTCACTGACCAGAGCCGCCGGCCGCCCAACCACTGCGTGCAGCCTGCAGACACAGGCTAGAGCAGCGGCTAGGCCAGGCAGCCCCAGTCAGCTGTACCAAGATCCCCACCTTCCGTAACCCATATAATGGGTTAGGCCTACTACTCATTTAACCGACCCCGGAGGGATGGCAGGCTGAGTTGGCCTTGTTGGTTGACTGATAGCGGACGCTTTACTTACAAAGTGGTCACACGGCCATCCATCAGTCTAGCGCAGGATAGTAAGCGCAGGATAGGAAAAGTTCGCCGGCCAGGACCGACGTTCTAACCACTATGCTACGCCACCAACTAAGGTCAGTCAAGGTCATCAATGTTGACAATCCTAAGAAGCTCGTTGCCAGTGCTTGTTATGGCAAGCAGCATGTCTGTGCCTATCTGCAACCATTTTCACGCTAGACAAGCCAACAACAGATAAATAACCACGTGTGCGCAGACCTCCTTAAACCTACAAGGTCCGGACTTAAATTGCTAAAAACGTCATTCAATGCTGAAAATTTCATGTGCAGGTTGTCTTGGTCTATCTCCAGCCATGTCGGTGCAATTCACTCTTGAAATGCGTGTCGCAGCCCAAAATCGCGAAAAATTCACTAAAACCCCCTATTTTGGGGTTCAGGGTCATTCAAGGTCATCGATGTTGACATTCCTAAGACGCTTCTTAGGATTGTCAACATTGATGGCGTTGATTGACCTTGCACCTTAAAATAGGGGTTTTAGTAATTTTTTGGCGATTTTTGGCTGCAAAAGAGTGACGAAATGGATGGAGATAGACTAAGATTACCTGCGAACAAAAACTGCTATAGGCTCTCGCGCGTTTCATAAGCATTAGCTCAGATTTCTTGTTCCTTTTCGTTTTGCTCACGTTAACGAAACAGTTTACAATCGACATAAAGCATTTCAACAGCTCTTTGGTCCTTCATGGACCTGGTCGATAATACAGCCACTTGTCTTTGCGCCATGCCTAAACTGGCCCATTAACGGCTACACGATAAACGAAGGAAGCTGAATTGACCGTTAAGTGGCTGCTGGTGGCGATGTATTGCGTGAATGAAAGAGGCCGGCGCAGCTGGTGGCATGGATAAAAGTTCAGATGTTATGGCCTCCTCTGCCATAGGCGACGACTCCGTGGGGGCGACGGAAACGATTGTCCCCATGCACGATCAGAAAAACAGTGAGGCGACGCCATGGAGGCATCTATTGTTAACCGTAGAATAAACCTTTTGCATTTCGGTGTCTGGATCAGCCTTATGCAAGTCGCCGTTTTATACATCCAGAACTGCAGAACAGTACAAATGCGCTGCATCGTTGTGCACGTAAGGAAACAGTTGATTCAACCTCAAAATTCACCAGAAGTCATTTGGAGGTCGAGCTGACATTTTGAGACTGTACTCTTGCACTTTTGTTTTTATTTATATCCCACTTGTAAACACGACGACGCTGGCTCGACGAACGCACGACGAGCTGGCTTGATGAGCTATTTCGGCGTGCGCTGGTCCAGCTAACATTGTCGTGTAATCGGGGTATTACACGATGACGCATTCACTGGGCCGGAAGAGCTTGGAACAACTTCTGACCCCGTATGGGTGGAAAGAATGAAAGGGAGGAGAAAAGAGCGGAGGGGAAGATTAGGAAGGAAAGAAAGGGAAGAAGGGTACCGTAGACCAAGAGAAGAAGTCTGAAGGAAAAATCGTCCCCACAGTGATTCCGAAAAAGGTCCTGTGCCTGTGCAATAATCGAATGATTGATAACTGGCTGGCGTGCATGCGTTTAATGGTCACTCAGTCGTTCAGCATACACTCCGCAGCCTCCGCAACCCGGCCGCCCGCCGATCGACCTGCTAATCAACTACGTGTAGCGCCTATAGCTGTTCTGTAGCTCGATTATTCCACGTACCGCTCTCTGTCGCCGCCATTAATGTTTTCCGGCAACTTCTGACAGTGTCGGGTTACTAACCGTAACTAAAACTGTAAGCGAAAATATCCACTAAATGACGAAAATTCCACTGCTGCTCACAATTAAAGCCCGGTTACTTTGTTCACTTTCGAAGCACGGATTTGGGAACTTATAAAGGCAATCAAGTGAATGAACGTATATTAATAGTAACAAACAAATCTAGCAAAGAAAACCTACATTAAATACAGAAAAAAAACTAGCCATTAGGCCTATAATGGCTAGTCTACACCCATACGACGCCGCGAATTGGCGATTATAAGAAACAACCAAACTGGTTGTATTGTAACGTAATTTAAAAACACGGAAAGACGCGCGAAACTCAGGGCTAAACCTAAACTAGATCATGGAGTTTACTATAGGCCCAGGTTATCTGTGAGTGTCGAAAATGAGCGCATGTGAGTGCATGCTTATAGCTAGCTGTACCACAATGTGCGCCACAATGGCCCCATGGCACAGATGCAATAAACGTCAGGGAAAATTAAGCAATTTTAAAACGCGCTTTCTAGGGAAAACGTTTAGATTGCTGCTACTGCTAGTAAAAGAAGAGAAATAACGATTTTCTGACACATTAGGACTATGTGAGTGATTTACTTTATTATTTGCGCCCATTGTGACTTTCTGCGTAATTGCGCAATATAGGCCCCATAACGATAGGCCTACTGAACTAAAGTGCCTTCCTGAAGTTTCACATTTCGTGTAATTCGTGTTGGTTTGAATTGTGCTTCCACTAGGCTTAGGCTATAGTCGCATAAAGTGGCGTACAGTTCCGTTCATTTTTGTCGCTTTGAACACACCTTAAGTTAAAGCATTCGCCGCATGCGGTCTTGTTTTTAGTTCCGTCTTAGTTTTATCGTAGCCTACATTTAGCTAGGCACCGGCTCCTCATGTAAAATTCGCACTGAAGTAAATCGTCATAAAAGCAAATTAACTGAACCGTGTGGGTGGGACTCGATGTGTGTAGGTGAGCTCAGCGGGCAGTGCTTCTCTGTGGTCGGTCTGGTCATGGGTGACCGAGCTGCTGGTCTGCGGTCTCGTGCCTATCCTCATTCTGATACTTAACATTCTCGTCATTGCCGAGACCCGTCGTCTGCTCGCCCAGCAGAAACAGATGACTTACTCCGTGCGGCTTGTTAGCACCAAGACGTCGTCCGCACAGGCCGCAGCTACCGGGCCGCAAGTTGACACCGAGTCCCGTCACCAGGTAGATTTGTCTCGATCCACTACATGAAGCCTACACTTTATTTTTATTGTACAGGGTGGGCCAAAAATACTGGCACATTTCTTGTCAGTTTCTATAAGGCCAAGTTTTCACACTAAATCACTGATGTAAGTGGTTGTTTCGTGATTGTTTTACACGGCAGAAGTCGTCTAGTCCATCGGCGACGACGTTCATGCTACTTGCCGTGTCGTTCTACCTGATCATCACGACTCTACCGGTCACCATCTGCTACTCACTGGCACTCAGCTTTCCCGAGGGCGACCCAGACGTCTCCGACAAATCCGCCGACCCGACCTGGCGCCGCTATTTCATCTATTCAAACATACGCATTCTGGTCGAGGAGATGGGTCTGTCGCACTACGCGTTCAACTTCTACATCTACCTGGTGACCGGGCGCGTCTTTCGGCGCGAACTGCGTCGACTTCTCTGTAGCACGAATGCCAACAACGAGTTCGCTACGGCCACGACGGCCGTCAGCCGTTATCATCGTTGAGTTCAAACTCCACCACTTCACAATTTGTTCACTGCAGACTTGTACAGCTTGTTATGTAGGCTATAGTGATGTGTTGTAGATTATTTCTTATACCGCACGTCGTAGGCCTACAGCTAATTTTCAGCAAATGGAAGAAAGTGTGGGTCGAGCTTAAACGCAAATATATGTAAAAACTTACCAGTTTACAACGGATTACAGAGTTGTAGTATGTCACTAGATCTGCAGTCGACACGCCGACACGCCGTAGTTGCTTTAGGAAATGAATTCGCCTGGAAGCTTTGGACAACATTGCTACCCACTTTAACGTCTCTGTAACATGTACACCAAGCAGTTTGTGTGACTTTACATTTTCGATGGCATTGCGTTCAAGCATTAGCTTTTGATATACGAGCGTATACGGCGTGTATGGTTGTTTCCTCGTACTGCTTCCAAGTCGTATTTTTTTAGTTTTTTGACATTAATATTCATGAGACTAGCAGCTGACTGGGTAACAATGTCATCAAGATTGTCCTGCATTCTGCTGTGTTGATCAGTTTCCAGCACTTCACTCAGTGTCGTATTATTAACAAACTTCTATACGAGTGCATGACATTCTGCAGTTAAGTCATTGATCAGTACAAGAAACGTGAGCGGCCCAAGCCGTGATCCTTGTGGGTGGCATTGCTCCCGTCAGTGTGGTCCAGTCGGACATGTATTTGCCAACAACTACTCGTTGCTGGGGTTTATGAAAAAGAAGCAGATCGAACCAGCGGACGAGGACTGCGTGTAGACCAAGGACCGTCATTTTCTTGATTACAACTCCATGGTCTACGTGGTCAAAAGCCTTGGCGTAGTCAATAAAAAATATCCTCACTGACTGCCATTCATCAAGTGCTTTATGCCAGATGTGGAGCATTTTAATCATGCGTGAACCGTTGATCTGCCATTCAGAGAACCAAATTGTTGCTTGTCCAAGTGCGGACTAATGTACTAATGTGTTGTAATATCTAGCGCCCAACAAGTGCTTCTAGCCGTTTGCAAAGCGTTGACGTCAGTGATATTGGGCGCAAGTCGTTCTGAATTTTCGTCGGCGGGCGCGTTTTGAGTACTAGGATTAGCCTACGTTTGCTTTCTTCACAGACTAGGCACGAGTCCTTCACGCAGCGATGCGTTAAAAATCGCACACGCTGGTCCGGTCAGCCACTCAGCCATATCAAGCAAGACCCAGTTTAGTAGTTGGTATGGTCCCGATGCTTTTCAGATGTTGACGTTTGAGAGTATTCATTGGACGGCGCTGACGCTAAGGACAAACTCATCTGGAATATTATGGAGTGCTGGTAGAATATTTCATCTGGTAACGGCTGTAGGTCACTGGACACACTCTTAAAAGTGTTAATTTCTTGCACTAACTCTTGTAGGCTGCCATTAGTCAGTCAGTATACCTAATGGAAAAGCGTTCAAACGTTAATTTAGCTCACAATGTTCGACAAAAAGTTTGTATGAAAACTGCTAGAAAAAAGTATAAGCTTTAGGCTAATCACGCGATCGCCAGCGTTTGGCCGACACGTGAATGGTCTATAGGCCTACGTACGTACTACTATATACTGTAATCATTAAGCGTTAAATTTCAGTGGTCAGTAATGCGACTTTCGTTTTGTATAGCCGCGTTCTGTGTATTTTTCAAACTTCATAGACTGCGAGTGAATGCACCGACTACCGACCGTATACTTTTGTTAATAGTTCGTGCTATACGTAGTGTATAGTCGATTAACGTAGCCTATTCTTCGTGACACAAACACAACTTTCGTATCAACTGAAAGCATACTAGGTTTATGTAGGCCTATAAGAGACACTGCGTCTAATATTACTCTGGTCAGTCCCTTGTTTTAGAACAGAGACAACGTATAGTCTATCTAATGAGTTGGCATTGTCATTGTACAGGGTGGTTAAAAAGCAAGCAGTCGGGATTTTGCTACAATTGCGTCAAATACTGACCTATTTGCAAAATTATTTCACTGGAAAATGCGCGACGCACTGACGGCTAGAAATTATGATCTCATCCGCTACATCCTACGCGATACTGCCAACCTTCGAACGGCATTGTGCAAGTCTCTGAGTCATGCGTTTCGGATAAAATAGAATATCATAGCGGTAATAAACATTCTGTTCATATTGGTCAAGCTACTTAATTATGACGAAGTTACAAAGGTTAATGACTTGTATTTTTTGGTCCGGACCACATGTACACTGCGGGGCATAAAAACACACTAAAATTATATCGATCGTAACTTAAAGATGGATGATCAAATTTCAATAATTTTAGTACAAATATTTCAGACACAACTGGCCATCAAATGACTATTTATGTTTCCGTCGCACCAAACGTTTGTTTCTTCACTACCTGTGGAAAACAAAACAAGCACAATATTAATTTTTATTCAATGCAATATCATTATTTGATTAAAATAATGCACATTTGACACATTTTGTCCAAATTTCTAGCACTTTGGTTGACAGTTTATTTAATTGTCCAGTTGTACAAATGCTGGCAGTAAATATTCGAATTATCGGCCATTTGTGTAAGCACAGGCACTTTGGTTGATAGCAGTGTTAATAATGTTCTGCTTCAGACTTCAACCAGTCGCTTCTGGAGTCCCATAAGCTGGCTGCTGCATAGCACTGCAAATACTGTCGAATGAACTGTGATCAGGGCTGTTAAGGGCTACGTGTCTGGAATGATTAAATTTACTTTTTTCTTTTTATCTTATGTTGTATTTGTTCTGTTTCCCCAGGTAATGCAGCAACAGACGACAGGTGAGCTGGGAATTTAAATGGCCATTTGATAGCCAGTTATGTCAGAAATGTTTATACCAAAAACTATTACATCGCATTATTCTTCTCCAAGTTACTATCAGTAATGTCACGGATGTTTTTTGGCGTTTTTGTTTATTTTAACGCCGATTTCATGTGTTTTGATTTCCCCAGGTAGTGCAGAAACCGATGAGGGGGAAACTTAAATAACCGTTTGATGGCAAGTTGTGTCAGAAATAGTTGTACCAAAAATTATTAGAATCCGATAATCTACCTTCAAGTTATGATCGATAAATTTTGGTGTGTTTTTATGCCTCACAGTGTACACTGTACATCCGTACATTTTGTTTTATATGCATGTAATATATTTCATTTATCATTACATGTATTTGGGCCTAACGTCGTGTTTGTTAGCAACACATTTGATTAAAATGTTTGTTTTGTTGCACGACTGTTAATTATAAGCTTACTGTTCCTTCATTGCTTGACTCTACACTGTGAGGCACTGTGATTTATCGATTATAACTTGAAGGTAGATTACCGAATTTCAATAATTTTTGGTACAACTATTCCTGATACAACTGGCCATTAAATGATTTAAGTTTCCACCTCAACCAACATGTGTTTTTGCCTTACCTGGGAAAATCAAAACGCATGAAATCGGCGTTAAAATGAACCAAAAATGCTAAAAACCATTCATGACATTATTTATAGTAAGTTGGAGTAGGATAATGAGATTTTAATAGTTATTGGTGCGAACATTCCTGACACAACTGGCCACCAAATGGCCATTTAAATTTCTAGCTCATTTAACGTCTGTTTCCGCATTATCTGGGAAAACGGAACAAATGCAACATGAGTTGAAATAAAGAAAAAAACATAAGTAAATTTCATTGCTCTAGACATGTAGGCCCTAACAGCCCTGATCACAGTCCATTCGACAATGTTTGCAGTGTTGTGCAGCAGCAAATGTATGGGAAACTGTTTAAGGATATCACTGAACTCAAGAAACGACTGGTTGAAGTCTGGAGCAGAACGCTGTTAACACTGCTGTTAATGAATGGAGAATGCATTTTGTATTTACACAAATGACCGGTATTTAGAATATTTATTGTCAGCAGTTGCACAACTGCACACTTGGATAAACTGCCAGCCAAAGTGCTAGAAATTTGCGCAAAATATGCTAAATGTACGTTATTTGAATCAATCATACTGCATCAATTAAAAATGTAATATTTTGCTTGTTCTGTTTTCCCCTGGTAGTGCAGAAACAGACGTTCGGTGAGGCGGGAACATAAATAATCATTTAATGGCCAGTTGTATCTGGAATATTCATACCCAAAATTATTAACATCTGATAATCCGTCGTCAAGTTACGATCCATAAATTTTGGTGCGTTTTTATGCCTCACACTGTAGTTAAAATCGCTCAAAACGTAATAGGACCTACAACCTAAAACCTGTATAGACAGCTATAAATATTCCAGTGAATGATAAAACAATTTTAATGACATCAGATTTCTCAGTTAAAATATAGGCTATTGCGTGGAATGACGTAGTGAGTGCGATGTGAGCTAAGATCCATTGTTGCCCATTTTACGTGCTACGGCATATAATGCTATAGTGCATAGGGTGACTTCAGGTAAAGTGGTGCACTTAAAGTTTTTTTTGAATTCTTCAAAAAACTGTTAGGTGTTTTTTAAAGTTTTATTTCTTTGTAAGCCTAATAAAATTAGTTACACAATATTTTGAAGAAACAGTGATTTCATTATTTAGTTTTTGATAAAAAGTCAGTTTATAAAAACCAAGATAGTAAGGAAAAGTGGGACAGTGTCCCACTTAATATACCAGTTGTCCCACTTTATCATAACGTGTCCCAGTTCGTCTAATCTCAGTGTAAATCACCGTTAGCAGGCCTATGAATAACTATATTCTACACAAAATCAAATGAGGCCTGTCTGGACAAACTTAGTATTAGCTTTGACTATTAATGAACTTGCTGCTTACCGTAACAAGAACTGCGAAAAAAACTTTGAAGACATGTCAACGTTAATGATTTTGAACGACCTTAAACTCTCATTATAAGGGTTTCAGTGATTTTTGGCGGTTTGCGGCTGCGGCGCAGACGAAACGGCTGGAGATAAATCAAAACAACCTGCGAGCAGTAAGCATTGTTCAAATTACTTGTAGGGCCTATCTATTTATTTAAAGTCAGCTTTCAGCCGCCAATTGTCTAGCTGTAGGCGTACGCTAAAAGTACCAGCAGTTTAAAAGGAAAGTTTAAAAGTTCAATTAATCCATGCTGCGATTTGCATGGTAATAAACATGTTGTTGCCAACAGATTTCGGAGTATGGCTAGGCCTATGGCGGCTCTCTGCCGCGACGTGGATTATTACAGGCATGTGTAATGCACAAAAGGCTTGATCAGTATTGCAGCGCAGAACCTGTCGGTGCAATTCACAAGGCAGTGTAGCGACGAGTAAATGGTTTGTCGCGGTTGTTAATGGGCGACTTGCAGGAAATTTCTTTCCAACACTTACTGTACACTAAAAGAATTTCGAAAACCAGTCATTAGACCGGGTGATTCATAAAAACAAGCTTCTAACATTTTAGTTTTTACGCGCGATAGCAGAATTCTTCGCGCGTCTTAGCCATCGTCTATGCGTCCGTCTGTTTGTCCGTCTGTCTGTCCGACTGTCCGTCCGTCACACCCTGGCACTGTGTCAAACGGTGCAAGCTAAAATCACAAAATCTACACTGTGGGCTGCTTTAATGTTTCTAGTTTGTCGTGACAAAATTTCGTGCTCCTGGGTGCGAGTGATAGTTTACCCCCTAATGCCACCTCACAAACACGGGGGTTCTTCTCGAACGAGAGCGTCAAAGAGAAGTACCCCCTCTAAAAGACGTTATTTTGGCCCTATTGGCTCTTCTAGTGTAAAAACGGTTGCAGATAGGTACACACTACACACGTTACTTTTCATAACAAGCAATGGTCATGGACTTTTTAGTTTTATCAACAGCGATGACCTTGAGCGACCTTGAACCCTGACAAAGAGATTTTTAGTGAATTTTTCCCAATTTTTGGATGAAGCACTGAATTGCGACGAAATGGCTGGAGATAGTGTAACGTAAACCGGCTTTCTCGATCCGTAGTGGGACTGCATTCTGATCCGTACTATCTTTGAATATCGACTGAGACTGACGGGTGACTACGCCGGGGCATACCGCTGCCGGTGCTACTATGTGATCCGTAGCTTGACGGCTGCTATCTGTCACTACTGCTGGGTTCGAAGGTTCGTCGACGGTATATCGAGCTCCGAGCGAAGCGGAGGGTTTCGAGGCTGATCCGTCATTCATTATTGCTGCAACTGATTCGTCATATTTAACCGTTGGTTCACTGCCTGCCTGATGACTTTCTGCGTTTCCCATACTGACGGGTATCCGTATCTGGCTACCAGTTACCAGCGATCCGTCGGCCTTCCCGGTACGGCGCTACGGGTGCTAATTAATGCCCTACGAATGAGTCCTGTCAGTCCAAGGGAGATCCGCCAATTTGTTTAGAATTACGTGAGTGTTTATTGCATGCGAGATACGGGTCTAGCGATCCTTAGAGCTCGACTGGTTTAAAGGTACGTAGCTTCCGAATGATCCATCAGTGCTCTCCGGATACGTGATCCGAACGTAGCTTCCGAGTCAATCGGCGGTGCTTTCCCTTTTCTACCAGCTTGTTTTGGTCTGAGTTGTGTTGGACACGAGAGCTGGAGTGAGAAGTGACGGTGGACCTACGAGACGGTGCTTTTATATGCGCCGACCGGGCCTAGCGCGCACGCATTGCGCCTGCCTGCCACGTAGCTCGCTGCCACGTATACGACTACGTCATGCTATTGCACCGTATCATGTTAGTGCACCGTCGCACATTATTGATCCGTAGATTTCATCGGTAGATATCATCCGTATGGCTTTTGGCTACAATAGACCAAGACAACCTGTGTATGAAATTTTCAGCATTGAACGTTGATTTCAGCAGTCCAAGTCCCGATCCTTTAGATTCAAGGAGGCCGGCGCAGGCGGGCGTCAAAAACGGCTACCCTCATAAGAAGTGGTTATTTTACCGCTATTGGCTCGTGTAGCGTGAAAACGGTTGCAGATAGGCACAGACGGCTGCTTATCATAACAAGCACTGGTGACAGGCTTTTTAGATTTATCAACATCGACGACCTTGAACGATCTTGAACCACCAAAAGAAAAGTTTTTAACCCCTTCTTCAGACTCTTTCCCCGTGGGGAGGAGACACCCTTCCCCATAGGGGCCTGCCCCACCCCTCAATTGCCTTCTAAATGACGCATAGTTCGCATAGCAGAGTAATGATTTTTTCAAGGTCATCCAAGGTCGATCATTTTCGTGTCATCTGAAAGAGCATATAGCCTATGCGACTTCTTGTTAGTGACCAATAGCAACCTTTGGCTTTTGCTCTAGCTCGTACCGTTTTTGAGATAAAGCAACTTATCAGTTGAAACACAGAGATTTTTAAACGTACTTTTACTGTTCAACCCCAAATATGAATTAGACTTAGGCTATACGTGGGCTTATAATGATGTTCGTCTTCGACTAGAACGCTGAAATTTTTCGTTTGGAAAGCTGTCACGTTCGACTAATTAATCGTGCAACAAAGTTTCTGGTAGTTCAACGTAGGCCTATGTTATCACGTCTTACCGGACGGATGGACAGACATGTAGACATTGCTCTGCCATATGGCAATACCGTCCCATAAAGGCGATAAAACAACCAGGCAGTGGCGTCGTGGCAGAGAACCGGGGACATTTGCTTTCTCGCCTAAAAATAGCTTTTCGAAAAATTTTTTGTCGGAAAATTTTTAAATCAACCATGGATAGATCATGGTCAAGTCGTGGTTTTGGTCTCTACAATTGGATAGATTTACTTATTTATTTATCGTGCCCTCAGCGCACGGTTTGTAAACAACATTATATTTCTATGGTAGACAACAATGTAAACATAGGAAATGTTTGATTATTAATCGTCGTCGGCATGGATAACAACAACAGAAATGACCGTGGCAGTGCAGACACATCTGTTTTGGACCGCCTTGTTAACTGGGATAAAGCTGTCAGCAGACGACTTGCGTTATGTAGTAGCGCCCAATCACCGTGGGGTCATCTGAGACCGTTCATGCGCCTCTTGGAATACTCATGCCATGGGGTGCCGTGGTTGGTGGGCGTAGCAACTCTGTTGTTGATGTCCCACCAGTTCGAGATGCAACAGAGATTGCTGAATCTCTTCAGCAGTGAGTATAACACTTGCTGTGGCGATATTACTTACACTATAATAAGCCACAAAAAAGATTACCAACTGCAGGACTAACTCAAAAATTTTAGATAGAAGAATGATGAGATAGAAGGATATAAAATGTTGGCTGGGATATGTGACAAGATAGTCACGTCTAATATTGCTGTTTCAGATCTCATGATAGTGGAAATTTAGTAAAAATCATTAATCGTCAGTGTCATTACCAGGTCTGAAATTATTCTTTATGCAATAAAAATTGCGAATTAGTTAAGGTTTTGGCATTGTTAAATTGTAATCTGCCATTTATGGTTCGATGCAGAAATCTTCTTAGTTTGCCCATAGTTTTGTTATTTCATTTTATTGTGCATGCTACATACAGAATTTGGACTTAGGAGGCTGTAATGGAGAATCTGATGTACTGTTGCTTATCTTCACCTTGTTCCTTAGATGAGCTTAATTAGTTAAAGAGCATGCTGAATGAAAAAGAACTTGATTTTGATGCAGTAGTCTGAGATTACATAAAAGTATAACTCATAGTATACATGTTGTATTTTCTAATATATTTACTGATGAAAAGTCTATGTTATAAAAGACTAGAAATACGTTCTGTGGAACGAGGTATCTGTCCCATTGCCATGCTATATAGCCTAGCAGCTGCATTTCAGTGTTTGACGATCTTGTGAGCCTGCAGCCAATTTTGTCTTTGAATAACAATGGTTGGTTGCCATGACAACAGGGGTCTTTAAGGGAGAAATTTACATGACACCATTGCATAGCCTGGGCCCAAAAATATGGGGTAGGTGAAAACAGTGTGCAATTAGCTTTTATGGGAGCCGAGTTATAATCAATTTTGTCCCGAAATTCGTTGCCATGGCAATGGGGAATGGCAGGGGAAAAATTTTAATGACACCATTGGATAGCGTGGGCCCAAAAATAGGAGGTAGGTGCAAACAGGGAGCAATTATCTTTCATGGGGACTTAGTTGTAGTCAATTTTTGTCCCAAAATTCGTTGCCATGGCAACAGGGGTTGGCAGGGGAGAAATTTAAATGACACCTGCGAATAGCCCAGGCCTGAAAATAGAGGGGTAGGTGCAAACAGCGCGCAGTTATCTTTTACGGGGACCGAGTTATACGGCTTTGAAATCTCTATTGGCTGTAATGCAAAATTTTGCAACTTTTGAATGGTTGCTATGGCAACAGTGGTCGATAGGGGATAAATTTAAATAACACCATTAGATTGCCCAACCCCAAAAATAGGGGGTAGGTAAACACGGTGCGCAATTATCTTTTACTGGGACCGAGTTATACCGCTTTGAAGTCCCCATAGGTCGTAATGCAAATTTTTAAAAAATGGGTTAAAATAGGGGAAGCAGTTATCAGATATTTTATCCCAAAGAAACTTGATCTTACTTTTTGGGCCCTGAATCACTGTGCAAAATTTCATCAAAATCGAATGAAAATTGCAGCCATAGGAGTGTTTTCAGACATACTGACAGAATGACAGACAGACGCAAGTGATTTTATAATTTGTCCCATGCTATGCTATAGCAATGGGAGAGATAAAAATGACAGCATGGAATGTAGATAGAGAACTGTCATTATGAGGTTTCTGTGTGTGTGTGTGTGTGTGTGTGTGTGCAGTGCTCATATTTGACGTGCTGGTAGTTGCTGTGACTAAGGTGATCATGCGGCGTCAACGTCCAGCTGAAAACACCAATGACATGATGACAGTTTCTGTTGACAAATATTCATTCCCGAGTGGCCACACATCACGTGCATTCATGCTTGCTGTGTTCCTTGTTATACATTTCCATGTCAGTCTTATGTGGACATGCATTGTCTGGCTCTGGGCTGTCAGTGTGGCATTTTCTCGTATACTGCTTGGTAGACATCATGTTAGTGATGTAGCAGCAGGGTCATTCCTTGGTTGCATAGAGTGCTATATAGTTAATCACTGTGATCTGTGGTTACCACCTGATCTCTGTTCTTATATCGTACGACCTCTGCAAGAAGAACTACATCTGTAGCCTGAAATGCACATCAATTCATTACTGATGGCACTTTTTTCAATTTTGGCAGTCAGCTAGTAATATAAGGCACACTTCAGTCACAAGTTCACTCAGCTGCCACTGATGTGGCTATAGACTGATAAGTGTTGATACCAGCAGGCTGTTTTCATTTTTATTATGCCAACATTCCAATAACTTTTGGGTACATTTCTAGAACAGTATTATAGCATGTTTGTATTTTGCTTTTTGTCATGTGACACATTGCATGTTACAACTACACTGTTTTTCAGAAAAAAAATGCACCTTTACGTTTTCTTTTATATCTCCCTGGAAAATGTTTAGATTAACACAAAATTTTCACAATATCTTTAAGAGGAAACAAGTATTCCACCAGTATAAAAGTTATGTATTTTTTCCTACCGGTGACATCATGCTGACGTCATATTGTTGTGTTTGTAAATTATGAGTTTTATTGTTTAAAGGAGACATGTTAAAACACATAAATTGATCACTGTGAGGACTGAATTCAAAAATATGCTAATCCATCATGCAATTTTCCATTGTGAACTGTTTCTGTGGTTTATCTTTTTTACTGAGTACACGATCAACTTTGTTGATGTTGGCAGGAGTACACTGGATAACCACTTGCCCGCTGTCAGTCCATCAGTTGAACGGCTTGATACTGCCGGACATATCAATTTTTTAAAAAGTTTCATTCCATCAACATTCAATTCTCTGTCCATTGTCCAGAAACACGTTGCACAAACTTGCAGCTCCATAACTCTTGCCGACTCACGAACATTTATTAATGTCTGTCTTCAACGGTAAAACCCATAATTTACAAACACGAAAATATGATGTCAGCATGACATCATCAAAAACAAAGAATATCTAACTTGACACCAATTGAACACTAGTTTCCTCCTTAACATTCCCTGAAAATTGTGTGGAAATCTAAACATTTTTCACAGAGATATAAAAGAAAATGTAAGGATGTGTTTTTTTCTAAATGATAGCAGATTTTAACAATTTTTGGCAATTTTGGCAAAAATATTTTTGACACAACTGGCTATTAAATAAGTGTTTTAGTTTCCACCTCACCCAACGTCTGCTTTTGCACTACCTGGGGAAAGCAGACTAAGCATAATGTGTGTTAAAATGAATGAAAAAAACGTTGATAAATTCCATCTATCCTGATCTGTGGGCTGGTCTATTACAAGGTTTGATTGTCATGCAGCAGTGTGTCTACCAGATGAAGTTTAGGAATGTGAAGTCAAGAAGCGACTGGTACAGCCTGTATTGGTCTGGAGCAGAACTTTATTGATACTGCTGTCAATGAATAAAGAAAGCGTCTCCTTGCCTGTGTTCCCATAGTGGGCCAACACTTCAAGCAATTTTACTACAGGCAGTTAAAAAATAGACAGCTGGATAAAATGTCAGCCAAAGTGTCAAAAATGTGAACAAAAGACGTTTTTACTCATTATGTTAATTAAGCAATCATGTCACATTGGATAAAAAAGTGATATTTCGCTGGTTGTGCTTTCCCCAGGTAGTGCAGAAACAAACGTTGGGTGAGGTGGGAAATTGAATGGTCATTTGATGGCAAGTTGTGTCAAGAGTATTCCGACCAAAAATTATCAAAATCTGATAATTGTTTTTCAAGTTACAGTTGACAATGTCGGGGATGTTTTTTTGAGACACTGTGTATGTCTATCTCAATTGGTTTCAGCACAATTCGCTCTTGAAATGTGTCTCGCAGCCCGAAATCACCGAAAAATCCATAAAAAAACCTCATTTTACCGTTCAAGGTCATCCAAGATCATTGAATTTGATGGCAATCAAGAGCCAGTGTACGACTTCCTGTCTCACACCATTATTGAGATGCAGCGACTTATTGGCTAAAAATCGCAAATTTTTCTCATCCCCTGTCATTTAGAGCCCTTGTTCGGGGTGATCCATTCGAATTTAGGTGATCCTAGCTTGCACCGTTTTTGACTGATCCACCCATGTCCCAGACAGACAGACAGAATTGCGATGGCTAAGATGCGTGGAAAGCAGTGGCTGCTTTCGCGTGTCAAAATGCAATATTTTGTTGGTTCTGATTTCCCTAGGTAGGGCAGACACATATGATGGTTGAAGTGAGAAACTACATAGTGATTTGATGGCCAGTTGTCTCAGGAATATTCTTACCAAAAATTATTAAAATCCGATAATCCTTCTTTGAGTTACAATTGAAAATGTTTGGGATGTTTTTTTGAGACACAGTGTATAATGTTCTGTCATATATCACCACTTGTGTTGTTCATGAGGTACCTTTAAGAGCTATTTCAGCTAATGCCAAGCTTTACTTGGCTAACGATGTCAAAACTGTGTGGCCAAGATATTTTTGGAACACAGTTTACTGCTAGCCTACATCCATTCTAGTTTATAAGGGATTCACGTTCCGCAAAATGCGAGTTTTATTCTCCCAAAAACCAGCCTCCAGAGTCTGGTCCTTTTAATTTTTTTTACTCCTCACATGCTACGTTCCTAAGGCAGCAAAGAGGAGTATATGAAATCAGTGTAATATTGAGGACCGACCAACGACCGACCTCTGTTCCTAGAATAGCCTTCCTGGAAGAACTTCAAACGGCCATATCTCCATAACGGTGCTAGATAGACGCATGGTCACTATGGACCACCCATAGGAAGTCGACCACCGTGCATCGAATGGTCACGTGACCGATGACGTAACGTGACCCCAAAAGGTCAAGGTCGTGACCCCATTATCTTTGAGGCGCCATATTTTTACAACAGTGCCAGATAGACGGGGAGACAATTTTCAGTAACAACTTCGACGCCAACTATTTGTGCAATATTAGTCCTGTCTCAAATTGATGCCGGGTCTCTAATACAAGTTGAAAGAAACGTAATAGCACTTAGAAGAATACAGGAGAAAATAATATGCGCAAGGAGTACATTAGATTGGTCACAATCTAATATTTCTTGTACAGCTTAATTTTTATGTTGCATCAATTCAGTTATATCATTTTCCTGCCAGTTGTTAATGAAATCAACTTCTAATACAAAATGTCACATGATATTTTCAGCATGAGCTCAGCTGAGTTTCTTCATGTAATATTTTTATTAGCAAATTATTTATATATGACACACTATCATGTGGATATGCATTTATTGCACATTATTGGAACTGTGCTGTTTTCTGATTGTTGCTGTTGAATAAATGGCTGGCCGTTTGTTTCAAATCTAAATTCAGTTTTAATGTTAACTTATTTATGATGTTTTATAAAGAGAACACATCAACAGTATAT
>Ga0056128_1004044_pt1 | contig 18263 bp, 8 predicted proteins | sample WorMetLIZISLAND2_FD_71113 | JGI IMG/M metagenome (GOLD analysis project Ga0056128, IMG submission 71113) | Marine gutless worms symbiont microbial communities from Max Planck institute for Marine Microbiology, Germany - Olavius geniculatus... ... | reverse complement strand
AAATGCCAGAATTCCATTGTCACTGCGAATGTTCGAAGAGTTCACCACCAGCTTCAAGCAACAACACCAGCCTCCAGTCGCCTTATTTGAGAAATCTTTTACAGCCTTGTCGATCGGTCCTTGTGGCAGGTTGTCCCAAATAACCTGAAACGCTTCCTTGAGTTTGGCGCTTGTTTTCAGCTTTGTTTTAAGCTTGCAGTAAGCCTCCAACATTGCACCCCATACGTGATAGTCCATTGGGTTTATATTCGACGAATTTGGTCTTTTGTAATGATATCTGGACAGCTGGCCCGCAGCCAGTTCTGTGCGCTGTGCGGCGTTGTGCGCTGTGTGTGCTGACGCGCCGTCCTGCTGGAAGATGAATCCGGTGGGCAGCGGGCGATTGCTTTAAAGGAAGGATAATTTAATGACAACTTATAAACAATATAAATTGTTGTTTATCAAAACGTCACTGTGACGTCATCGGCAGTAACGTGTAACCAGTTTTTAAAAATTAAATAGCATTTTTAGCATGAACATTTTTAAATGCCAAAAAATCGGTAGGCGGTCATGTTAAAAAGTCTATAACTTTGTTGTTTTTCAACAGAAGCACATTTTACTTGGCAGTTAGATGTAGAAGGTTTCCGTAAATAAAGCTGGAAATATTCATATTAAAATCCTAAGCAGTTGCTGAGAAAACGGCAAAAAAATTTAGGGGTCCACTTTTTTCTGCCGCACCCTGTAGATCCATGTGTAATATACAAAGTGACGCCATCAGTCCTCACCCTTGAGTGGAGTGAGATTATGGACACTTATATGGACGCTATAGTGAAAAACAGGAGAACTTAGCAGGTCATGAAATTGTAGAAAAAAATCAACGGATGCTAACAGGTTTTCCTATCCATAGAGATAAGTTTATTCTTAGGCAGTTAATGTAACATCCCTGTGTTGTCTGTCACGTTATCTATTTTTAGATTACGTAAGTTATGAAAAATGTAAGGGGCTACTGCAGCATTAACAGTATACTTGCTTAAAACAACTTTTACATTACAATACATATGTTATATTACATTACATCTTGTGTTAAAATACTTCCATCATTAACCTGTAGGCTTGTTTTAATGATCGTTAACTTTTAATTGTTATATTGCGACATTTGTAATGCACTCGTGTAGGGAGGGCACCATAACTTTTGCTACTAAACTAAATTAAATTTGAACTTTGAGTAAGAGACCAAAAGTGACCTGCTGGTCTTGTTAATATTTAGGACATAACCTACTACAGTCACTCAATATCACAGACTGTAGAAAAAGAGCATAATGCAAACATATGCTTAGTGAAATTAATGAAAAGTTATTCCTGTAGCTGTAGAGAAAATATGTATTACTTTCGTCCCATTTTTTTCTTCAGAATGAAGGCTGCATGTAGAGTGAACACCTGCATCTAGAGATATTTCTTGAGAGTACATATAGACACAGAATACTGAACAAAAGCTGCCTTCATACAGACAAAATACATGACATGTTGATACACACAACACTATTTACAAACGGCACATAGTTGCAAGCTGATCACTTATACAGGTTTTTGTGTTTTTCTATTAAATCAGTGAAATTCGTTCTCCACGAAGCCCTGCAAACAACAATTCATACTACTGTGCAACCACAGCACAGCGCTGACCTACAACTGCCATGGAATCGAGATACAGAGCGGCAGTATTTTTAATCAGAGTTCGTCAGCCAGTAACCACTGCCACTGACGTTGACTACAGCCAATCAAAATGCCATCAGTCAACCGACAGCACAACAGAGATATTATACACAAAACTACTAATTAAAATCATCTACTGCCCAAACAATATGAACAAAATATCAAGCACGATTAACATTTCTATGAAAAGCTCACCTTTGGAAAAGGGTAAACAGACACAGCCAAACCACGAACCAAAGAGCAGCCTAACAAAAATGAGTTTGGTTGGTTAGAGTCTAATGGCACTTTCAGCTCTTGACTAAAGGTGTATATACAGGGTGTTCCAAAAAAACAACACAAAAGTTTACAGCACCATAATTTTGCAACCGTACATCACAGAGTCATGCGGTTGAGGTGACCGAAACTAAAGCCATTTGTGTCAAGTTTCTTCCTGATGTCGCATTATCAAAATCGGCCAATGTTTCACGAAGCTATTGACAAAATAAATGTGACACATTTTTTACGGACCACAGTGTCGAGGTTAATACTGTTTTTCAATAGTTCACTTGCCAGCTGCAATACAAAAATATTTAACTGCTGTATTTAAGCACTGACTTTTGTCACGTACAGAATTTCTTTCTGAACATTTTGCTGAAAACTGCATGACTCTGATGTACGGTTACAAAATTATGGCACCATAAACTTTGTGCCATTTTTTTGGAACACCCTATAGAGAGAGTACTGATTGATAGATATAGTTTCAACTAATCGGCAACACAAAAATATAAAACATGAAGAAACTGTCAGAATGTGTTCTATGTCATCGAATCGGTAGAGATCTTTGACAGTTGTTCCCATCACAAGACGGGACGAGCAGTCGATGACCATCGAATGTGGATCGTAAGTGTAAAACAAACAACCAACACAAAACAATTAACATGCTGTTGAAACTTTTAAGCAAAAACTATTTTGCTAGTCGACTGCTTCACATCAAAGTCATCACTCAGTACAAATCTGCTTGAAATTATTCAGCAGGACAACCAACTAACTATGCAGAAGTAGAGTGAGTGAGTAATTATGGTTTAACGTGCCACCCGACACTGTATAGGTCATTCGGGATGGCCTTTCCAGGCAATGCACACAACCACATAATAACGGAAGAGTAAGTTTAACCTTTACGGAAACACAAAACACAAAAAAACAAGCTAAACCTAAAATTGTAAGTACTACATTAAACGTGTGCATATATAAATAACAATAGGTGGCAAATCACTTCATCACGGTCGGTTCAGCACGTGGATGGTTCATCACTAGGTCAATTCAACACCGGTCGATTCATCACAAAAACAGTTATATAAAGTTGTAATCGTCTTAAATATACTGCTCAGTATAATATATGACACGTGATTATTATCAGGAAGATGTTTATGATATTGTTGTCAAGAAAATATCTAAACTGAACTTTAAAATTAAAATTATCATAAAATCATCCCACACAAATAAAATCGCGCAAGCAAGTAGGCAACAAACGAACAAAGTACGCAACAAACAACACAACAGCCGAATCAAAAACGCAAAAAAATTAAAATTGTTATCACGTTTCTGCCAGCTGTCTTAATCGCTTGATGGCAACATGGACTATCCAAGTTATTTGTCTCAGCTTCCAATACTCAAAGCTACCATGTATGACCGAGTTTTCCTAGCTTATAGTGACATCAACGTCAAAATTTCGTAGTGTTCACATGTTGCATATAATTGATGTCTTCCACTGCACAAATGGACAAATTAGGCCTGCTACATGACTGCGATGGACAAAAGCGGTTAGAACCGCACCAACCGCCAACTATTATTCGCACTTAGTGATGAATCGACCTGCGATGAACCGTCCGCAGGATGAACCAACCGTGTTGAAACGACCTGTGATGAAACAACCGGGAATCTAAGAATAATGGTATATTTCTAATAATCTTCCCTGTTATCCTCCAGATAGTTAATAAGTTCAGAATGCTGTCTATTCGAAGACAGGGCGTATGCAAAATAGAAGATTATATAACAATGATTATGTATAATCTTGTCGATTATACAACTGATTTCAATGTTTGTCCAGAGTAGGCGAATGTGTTTAACTGACAACTGCATTGGAGTATTAAGACAGTAAGAAATACGACAAAATCAAAAGTTGCTTGAGAACATGCAAAATTTCCATTTCAGACTCACACCAAACATCACTAAATAACACTTATGACAAATGATTCATCAGTTTAAAATTTTCTAAAAGTACAAGAGTGCTAAACTAAAAAAAACTACATGCGTATTATTCAGAAACTAGAAGAAACAAACATTAACTTGCAACAGCACTGTTATAGACAATATGCCCAATACCGCAAAGTCACAAACAAGAAAACAGACTATAGTTTAAAATGTTCAAAAAGATGGCAACAACTACGGAGTACACTTAAAACCCAAAGACGACGATAAAAAAACAAAAGACGGACCCAAAAATGTAACAACAATTAAATAAGACACGATAAAGACAGACAGGGCTCGCAATAATTTCTTAACTATTTACAATAAAAAACATTAATCAACCAATGGCATGAAGTGCACAGCACACAGCAACACAGGCCACATACAACAGGCAACACAACTTCAGCACAGAGATGAACCAACTGGAAATAAGACACATTTAACACAATTTGCCACAAATTAGCAGCATACTTACTCATTAGGAACAGTAGAAAATTGCAGAAACACAGAAAGCACAGAAACTGTGATTTTCGTCAAATGCCGTAATTTTGCCAAAATGCCATTTTTTAGCCAAAATGCTGTAATTTGATGTTTTTTACGACAACTTTTTGTTATCAGTCAGTTAAAGTCCGAATTTATTGTGTGATTTCAAATTTTCAACACAAAAATAATTACTTTTGCTACTGCTACCAAAGTCTACAAGCTTGGTTACCTACTGGCTGAATATGTGACCGTGACATCGCCGTAGAAACTTGTATTCTAACGCTTTGCAGCAACAAAATTTTACAGACAGAAACTTTGCACTACATGCAATGATGGCCGTCAAAGCCAGATGTTGAGTTTTATACACTTTATAATGGTCTTTGGGCCCATAGTTTGCAGTGACTTTGCTGTGATTTTTGCAACTTTCATACAAAATTTACTGTGTTCTTTTTGCTATTTTTTTGCTGTGATTTTCTACTGTCCCTATTAATCGTAGCAACTTATAATTTTTATAATGTTAATAGTTAACAGATCTACTCAATAACTTAATAACACACAACTGCTGGCTGCTGACTGCAGTCTTGAATACTGAGCCGACGATTTGGATTTTCAAATAATTTTTCAGCTCCTTATGCATCATGTATACCAAAGCTCACAAAATTAATGAGAACTATACAACCAGTGCTGGTAGAGCGCAAACATCTGCGGACGATGGTAGTGCCACCTGATGGAACATAACGGACTCAATATGACAATTTTATTATGGCAGCTCCATGCATATAATCAGAATTTGGAAAAATGAACGCGGATTTGCGGATTATGAATCAGACTGACACCAAAATCTGATAGTGTTATCAGCACCACAAAACTTCATCGAAATCCATTCATACAGGGTTACTGCAGGTCTTTTGTAGCAAAATTCCGACTTTACCAGTCACATAATGACAATTTCCCTGACCTTATCGAAACAATAACCTATTGCACAAATATCAGAAATGGTACACTATATCATAAAGAAATGAAACCATATTAATGGAGCAATATGCAAATGACAAAAGCCCTGGTCAGGAGGCCAGGGGGGTGAAGCCCCCCTGAAGCCGAAACACTTCAAGCTTTTGAACGTTTAATGGAAGCTGCCAATTTGCCTGCTTTTTAATATCTGAAGACACGAAAAAAATAACAGATATCTGCAGTTTGCATGATCCAAGATCATGCCATCATGCCATATTTCCTAATTGGAAGAGAACTGAATTGCGAGCCTGAACCGAAAAAGACTTCCGCCAAAATTTACCAGTTCCTCCTTGGGTCAGGCCGACAAAATTTCATCAACATCCAATCATAAGCTTTCGAACTGCTGAGTTTATAAATGTATTATTTTTTAATGGTTTAAATGGTATCGTTATCGTGGCTCCAATTTCAGGTATACAGCACTAATGCACAGTTTGTATATGGCATTTGCAACATCACTACTGCTTCAGTTTCCAAGAAATAAGGATAAACAGCAGTTGAAGTCTGCATTTTTCATTGTCTTCTGGATGACTGACTGAAGAAATTAATCTAAATTAATGGATTAAAGAAATCAGTCATCAATACAAGCCCTAGTTTACGTAATGAAAAGCAAACACCGACCTAGAACAAGCTACACCACTGTACAGGGTGGGTCAAAAAATGGCACTTTACTTTTGTCCATATCTTCACCAATTATTGACCGATTTTCAGAATTCTTTCACTGGCACACTCTGCAGACAATTTGCAATAATGTGATTATTATATATCCCACCACATGGTAAATGCGTTTGTACACTACCTTGTGAAATATAAATGTAAGCAAAAACTAACGATAATAACAAAAATTTAGGTAAATGAAAAAAAACGCTTCAGACAAACATTGCAATGAATGATTCGTATGACACTAGACTGTGTTATGCCCACAGTCTAGGGTCATACAGACCATTCACTGCAATGTTGGTGTGAAGTGTTTTTTTTTCAATTTTACCACAATGTTTGTTTGTTGTTAATGTTATGTATGCATATTTCATTGATATTTCACAAGGCAGCGTAGAGACGCATTTATGGTGTGGTGGGATCTATAATACATTATCGCAAACTGTCTGCAAGGTGTGCCAGTGAAAGAATCTTGAAAATCGGTCAATAATTAGTAAAAATATGGACAAAAGGAAAGTGGCACATTTTTGGCCCACCCTGTATATCCACGCTGCACCAATCATAACTGTCAAACTTTCAATTCATCTAATCTAAGCAGTGAGCAAACAATCTCTGACAAGTAATTCCTCCACCATGAAAAAACCAAGTCTGAAATACTTAAGACAACACAGCCAAAAACTTGAGACCATCAAAAAAGAGCAGATAAATATTTCTTCCATATTCTACAACCGCAATCGTTTTTAAAACATGTACAAGCCAGCGAGAAAGCAATTCTTGAAGGCAACGATTATAACCAAGTATTTTTCTGTTAAAAACCAGCCCAACTATAATATTTCACTGATCATGTATGACTTGCAGTCAACAAACACATGAACAAACACACACAAACAACTGCTTACATACTAATTAAGTAACTTGTTAAGTGTGTGTGTGCTGAACTTAAAACTAACTACGGCGTACCAAAGTCCCCGGAACCGTTTGCTAAGGCCTAAACGGCAGATCTGAAGCCTTAATGGCTGGTTTAGCAGTTTAAACTGCTAAGCTAGCAGCGGTCCAGACCGTTAAGCCTTATCGGCTGGCTTAGCAGTCTAAACTGCTAAGACATCTGTCACTGGTAGTAATTTTTGAGACCCAAAAGCAACAACAGGCACATAATTCGTAACGACATATGATAAACTACCATTTTCCCATGGACTCCATTTGTAAATCCTATAGTAATCCTATAGTACACTGTAGAACTAATATTCACTCACTGATTGTCAAAACTGGCACTGTGACGACTGACTGACAAGGACACGCGCACTTGCGCTGGCGGCTCTGCTTGCAGCAGTGTGAGCACAACACACTGTTTGATTTCTCTCTAAACCGCTAAAACTGGTAGCTTATCGGTCGCGGCGGCGGCGGCGACGAACCTTAGCGGTCCGGGACTGCTAACTTAACAGTTGGTTGCGGTCTGAGGCCTTAACGGTGGCAACAGCGAATGGCGGCGATTCCGGAGACTAACCAACAGACTTGACAAGAAACACAACAACGCCAACGGTTATGTTAAACAAGCTCAGTGTGTGCATCAAACACCGCACCGTACTGTCATGTACTCATCCCGACAAATTTGCCAAATTCTGTGGGCCAGTTTGCCAGACTGAATTGCTCACCATGGCAAATTTTCCTAATTCCGTGGTGTCCTATTTATTAAGCAAACTAAAGACTTTTTGGATTGTTTAAAGTATGATAACGTCTGCCAATCTGCATATCAGATGTTCAGTAATCACAGATTAGGCTATAACATATCAGCAATGATAATATTTTGTGTGTCACAGCAAAGTTTTGCTGTTTTGCTAACTGCTTGAGTAGTATTCAGTCGACTTAAAAAGACTGGCAGTCTCAGCTAACAGCTTTGCAAACTTAGATTTAAACTGAAAAATAATAGTTCTGGCCGATTGCGAATTCTGCAAAATTCCATGAAAACTGTGACATTCTGCAGAAAATGCAAATTCTGTAGTTCGGCTAGAAGTTCCATGACCAGCACAAAACTATGGTCGCTACCGATCAGGCTAAAGATCCACAGTTCAGTTTGTGCTTACTGTCTGGCATTAATGGACTACATCTCGGCTGAATAAAAATGCCTATCTGAAGCAATCCTCATCCAGACTGTACAGGATATATTAGACACTGTCTGTCATTTCATGACAGTAAGACTTATCCGATGCTACTCGCTGTCAGCTGCTGTGACAGGAGGTGTGTCACTGACATCGTTGGCAGGGGAGTTGCTGCTGCTCGTCTTTTCTGTCTTGATAGTCTGTTCACCACCACCGCGACTTTGATGCCGTTCGATCGAAGCACACAGTTCAACGAGCTGTGATCGCAGTGACTCTGCTTCTCGGGTCTTCTCATCGAGAGCTGCACGAAGCCTTATCACTTCCTGCTGGAGCCGGGTCTCATTTGCTGACACTGATGGTGCCACTGTCGCTGCGGCAGTTGATGACTTAGTTGTTGGAACCAACTGGCCATACGCATCGATACCGTAGTAGACAGGCACCGATGGTTGAGTGCCAGCTGCCGTGCTGCTGCTGCCATCTGCAGCCGCTGCGACCGAACCATTGGTCAACAGCTGGTAGACCACCATGCCGGCACCACCAGCACTGGAATCTGAGCCATTACCGGCAGTGCTGACAGCAGGCTGATGCCATGAGAAGCCGTGAGTTGACGACTCTGATGAACTTCCTGATGAAGCCGTTGTAACTGCAGCTTGGTCTCTGTACAAAACATTTCACGCTGTGTGCTCAGAAAGTTTCATGCTGGGTGCTGTACAGTTTTGGCAACAAAATGGTTATCAAAGCAATAAATGACAAAAGTAATCTCCATGCTATTGGTTGACAAAGATATCCAATAAGATCTGTTTCGCTTGTAGTGGGTCATAAATATGTGATTAAGGGCACGTTGCACCAACTTTGTTCAACTTTGAACCTCGGTCAAATCTGGATTTGAACCTAATTCAGCCGTAAATTGCGTTGCACCAAGGCGGTTCAAGCGTTGATCTCCATTCAATTCTGAACTGCCATCTGACCACCGATCAAATTTTGATCTCGGTTCAACTTTCGGTTATGCATGCGCACTAAGCAATAAATATTTTCCGTGATACTATTGCTGCAAAAAAATTGTCTGATTCGAATCTTATCCTGTCCAAAAAACTTCCTTGTATCAAATTATAAAACTTTTAATGCAATTATACTAATGATCTGGATATGTTAGATTTCTACTATATTCAATTTATGTTCTCTTAGTGCTCGATGAATTAACAAATAGAAGAATAAATCGCATTTTTCAGTGGCGATGTCTCGCTGCTACCATAAACATACGATCGAACCCTAACCACTGCAGCAACAAAAACTCATTCATATCGATTGAGAAGATGTTAAATTCAATTACACTTGTGATCTAGATATGTTACATTTGTGCTATATCTGTTTTCTGTGGTCTTTTTGCTGGACAAATTAATTAATGGATAAATAAAAGGCATGCCGATGCACCGTTGCTATGCCATACCTACGGTAAACATAATATCTTGACAATGGACATAGAATAATTAATAAATATCTACTGGAACACAAAATGCTTATCTTCAGAACTTTATCAATGCAACTGTTGATGTTAAAATCATGTAGTAACTTCAGGGAAACATAAAATACGAACAAATTATGGCTAATCTGCACTGGACTGTTTCATTAGCATTGCAAGTGACTGTGACGTTATTGTAGTTGGCCCGTAGGCCAAGCGTCGTTGACCAATCAGCGTCGTCCACGGTATAATCATGATCGTTCAACTGAACAGAATCAGATGATACAAGTTCAACTTGGTTCAGCGTGAACTTGGTTCAACTTTTGATCCAGGTTCAGCTGAACCGAGATCATGAACAACGTTGGTGCAATGCGCTGTTAATGTTAACTTTTGTAAACTCAATGATTATAAGTTTTCAAATCGTTACCAGCTCCAGAAAAGACATGGCCTGCTATCCTGGAGGGAAGAATAAATATGTACCTAAACATGATGTAGTAATTGTGAGTTATCAATCACAGGATCTTTTAAAGAACTGCATTACAGTAATCAATAGATGCAAAAGAACATGCAATTACACAAGACATAGAACTATACTCACTGTGTAGCCAGCTGCACTGGTCGTCCTTGTATAGTTAGCAAGCTGCCATCAACACTGATCGTACCATCACTGTTTGCAAACAGGGTCTGACCCGCAAGACCCATCTGTGCTAGTAACTGCAAATACAACACTTTGTATCATCAATCGAGACATAACAAGAAAAGCCGTGCTAACGCAAAGGGGAATGCGCAACAGCGGTGCACCATTGTACGCTAGTGATCCATAGACTTCATCCGTAGATGTCATCCGTACGGCTTTTGGCTACAGTTTCGCAGAAGGCTCAGTAAAACAAAATCAGTTGCCAGAAGGTGCCAGATGACCAGCGAGTAAATATCTATAGTGTTTTACTTGTACTCACTAGAAGGCACTACCTATCTTGCTCTGCCAATGCCATATCTGCTGAAAATCCCAAATTTTCCCACCCCCTCTCATTTAGGGCCCTCATTCAGGGTGACCCCTTCAAATTTATGGAAAAGCTTTACGGTTCCTGAAACTAGAGTCTTCCAGGCAGCCAATGGTAAAGATTTGGTAATCCAAGCTTGCACCGTTTTTTACTGATCCACCTGTGTGATGGATGGACAGACAGACAAACAGACAGAACTGCAATGGTTAAGACGTGCTACAGCAGTAGCTGTTGTTGCACGTAAAAATTCTTCATGTCAAATACTGGTACATTGCCTATGCAGCATGCCCCATAACGCAGTAATGAAATAAAACTGAATTTAATTAAATCAGAGCAAAAAACTTCAACAGATTTTACAAAGGGCGATATGAGTCAAAACTCGAAAACAGCAAAAATGGTTTTGGGGCAATATTATCGTGTGTTGAATTCCAGACTGGCCCTTACAAGACTAGCCATTCTAAATACTTGAAATAAAAATACAAAAACAGAAGTCGCAAGCCGAAACAATGTAGAACACCAGTCACAATTCCTCACAAGTCAAAAGACTGAATCGGCAAAAGATCACACACAGAAAGTCTGCCAACTAGATTATGCCAACTCTCTGCTTTTTGGTACCACTCAGAAAACATCCAGCGCATTACAGAACATCCAAAATACTCTTGCCATGCATTCACCTGCTATACCCCCAGCATCTTCATTGGCTCACTGTCAATCAAAACGTTATATTCAAACTTTCCACCCTAACTCATGATCTCAACTCACTCTAAAATTCTGCTCCAGTTGCCTTTCTTGCTATGTTTTGAGCTACTTATTTAATCACTAGTGACCTTCAGGCTACAAATGAGAAACAGAAATTTTGGGGACTACTTTATGCCAGCATTTGGCATCATGACATCCAAAAAATCTGGCGACCATGGCTGATTGTCTAACTAACAAGCTGTGGTCTGCCAATTTAACGAGAAGCAAGCACTGGTCACCTGCTGTGCAGCTTGGGCGTTCCATCCTTCCGCCGTGGCTCCATGTGTTGCATCGTTGTTCTGACCCGACTGTAAGCCAATGAGAGACTGCACTAGGCCAGTGTGTGACAGAGCAGTGGCAGGTGATGCGCCGTTTGCAGCTGCCACCCGTGCATGCTGCTGCTGCTGCACTACAGGATGAGATGATGACGATGGACGTGGGTCTTTCTTCTTGGGCTTTGGCTTCACTAAATCCGACGCAGTCAGACCGGTCGCTTTCAGGTAAGCACGCAGCTCCTCATCATACGCCACCTTAACATGCACAACATGTGTCAACTGCTGTATATAAAGGTCAATGGTGGCGATATAGCACTTTACAGGAAGCCCATCTCAGAGAGCTCTACAGAGTCCACCTGCTGTATGGGACCACAGAGTGCTACCTGCCACCCGACAGGTGAACACACCCCACTCTAACCCCAGCCAGATAAGCCGGTACTCAATTTACCTACCCCAGAGGGATAGAAGGCTGAGTTGACCTAGGTGGCTGGTTATATACCGAGATGGTTTACCTGCCTGTAGGCAGTCACCCATTCAAGAACTAACCCAGCCCGGTGTAGAGTAACTTTGTTGATTGGATAAAACACGTTACCGCTACGCCACGCCACCAACCCAATTCTAGCGTATTAAGTTGGCCCGCACACATCCTGACCTGACCTAGCACAAATTTCAGCAAAATTGTTCGACTTATACAGTACACGATAGCATAATATAATGACCCTGACTTTCGACGTGGACATTGTCTGCAGTCCATTTGTCACAGTAACTCACTGAACAAGGCCAAAAAGTGCAGTTTTCAACAAATTTTACTGAACTATGAACTACAAATTTTAGACTCTTTTACTCCAAAATTTGATGCAATGCAATGCTGAAAATGTGGTAAAACTGCACCTAATACTCAAGATGATCGTGTGAACAACGTGCAAAATATGCGCACCAGCATGCAGATGAGATAACAATACACTGCCAATATTGTACTCATGATAAAAACAATGATAATTACTACACGTCTTAAAAATTCTAATATGACATTCTGCCAATGTTGAAACATGTGTACATCTATTGAAATGCGGTATTAAAACAACTTGCACTTTTGAAAAAAAAGAACATAGTAACCCAGAAACGTAATATCAATGTTCAGATTTTGAAAATCAGAAGCAGTGAAAGAAGTCGACGCACAAAAAATCACAGAAAAGATAAGTGTTCCTCGAATCCTTGACCCAAAAAATTAACACAGATAAATGAAATTACAATAGTTCAGCACTGCAGAAATCTGAATGCTATATATACACCGTGTCCGGAAAAGAACATCTCGAACGTTATCGATTGTCACTCGAAGAAAAGTTGACAAATTTTAATAATTTTTGGCATAAATATTTCTGGCACAACTTGCCATTAAATTACAGGCCATTTTACCACCTCACTCAATGTCTGTTTCTGCACTACCTGGGAAAAACTGAATCAACAAAATATGCATTGAAATGAACAAAAATATGTCAAAAAACATGATCGACATTATCGATTGTAACTTAAAGAAGGATTGATAGATTTTAATAATTTTTGGTGCAAACATTTTTGACACAGCTGTCCATCAAATGACCATTCCAGTTCCCACCTCACCTAGTGTCTGCTTCTGCACTAACTGAGAAAACCAAAACAAGTGACATGTACGTTGAAATGAACAAAAAACTTCAATAAATTTCATATCTTCGGACCTGTGTCCCATAACAGCCAGTCAATTACATTGTTTGACTGTCATGCAGCAGCGTGTTTACTAGATGACCTTCAGGATTGTTGCTGAATTTTAAAAGTGATTGGTGAAGTCTGGATTGTTCTGGAGCAGAACATCATTGACAATGCTGTCAACGAAAGGAGAAACCATCTCTGTGCCTGTGGTCACCTAAAAATGGGCTGACACTTTGAACATTTTTTTACTGCAGGCAGTTGGAAAACGGACAATTGGATGAACTATCAGCCCAAATGACAGAAATGTAGAGAAATGTGTTTTAATGTCTTATTTTGATTAAGTAATAACGCTCGTTTAGATAAAACTACAATATTTTGTTGGTTCTTTTTTCCCCAGGTAGTGCAGAAAGACATTGAGTGCAGTGAGAAATTAAATGGTCATTTGACAGCCACTTGTATCAAAAATATTCTTATCAAAAATTACTAAAATCTGATAATTCTTCTTTAAGCTACAATCAAAAATGTCCAGGATGTTTTCATTCCGGACCCCTTTTTGTTTTTCTCATAATTCACTCAAATGATGATCAATTTACAGAAATTTTTACCAAATGTAGCTGAAGAAATATTAATTCAAAATATTGCAATAAAATATGGCAGTTAATTAAATATTCTTTGCTAGTCCTGACGTAATGTTGACATCATAATGTGTCACGAGTACATACAAGAAATTTGAGCTAATGCTCACGAGATGCGCGAAAGCCTATAGCAGTCCTGGTTAAGTAGTTTAGCTGAAAATTGGGGTGTTCACGCTAGGTTAATATACAAATACCAAATTCTCTATCTGGATCGCATAATGATAGTTCCGTGGCGCCACCTTGTGAATGATATAGACTTGTGTTGCAGCCCGAAATTGCCAAAAAAATCCATAAAACCCCCTATTTTGGCGTTCAAAGTCATTCAAGGTCATTGAATTCAGCACCAATCGAGAGCCAGTGTACGACTTTCTATTAGTGATTAATAGTAACCTAGGCCCTATCTCTCACCGTTACTGAGATACAGCGACTTATTGACCAAAAATTGCAAATTTTGCCCACCACCCTCTCATTTAGCGCCCTCGTTCGGGGTGACCCCCTTCGAATTTACGGAAAAGCTTTACGGTTTCTGAAACTAGAGTCTTCCAGACAGCCGACAGTGAAGATTTGGTGATCCTAGCTTGCACCGTTTTTGACTGATCCACCCGTGTGACGGGCAGACAGACAGACAGACAGAATTGCGATTGCAATGGCTAAGGCGTGCCACAGCAGTAGCTGCTTTCGCGCGTAAAAAATGACACTGACCTTGTCTCTGGTGAACTGGTCATTGTAACACTGTTTGTCCGTGGGATTAAGATCACGCCACATGCTGCCAACAATGGCACCAAGCTCACACACAGATGACAGATGCGGATTAGCTGCCTTGACCCGCGGCCACACCTGCAACAGCATACACCAACATGTAAGTCAAAATAGTACATGTATCATTGTTGAATAATCACAAAGAAAGATGACTGGAGATGAAGTGGAGGTTAGAGCAAGCATGACGGTGGCGGTCTGCAGCACTTGGCGTGGACTGTGATATAACATCAAGCATCAATGTGAGGACTCTAGTGAGCGCGCACATCCAGATGCCTTGACCAATGGTCCGACATCGGATAGCAATGAATCCAGTCTGACAGAAGTCTGTTTTCAGACAAACTGAGATACTGATGGAAAGTACTAAAAGTGTGAGTGGGCGACACAAATAAATGTAGGGCTGTCTGGGTCGCATGCATCACACCGCATGCTCCATACAGTATAGGCCAAATATTAGCTTTTGTTGTATTTTGATATCAAGTCGACTAATTCCAATATAAATTAGCTCTATCTTGAAAGTAGTTCCAATAAATTAGAATTTTAAAAATGATAATTCAAAACTGTAGTTTATTAGCAATTTTGTGAAGTAATTCCAATTCCAATTAACTGGAAAATTTAGTCAATTAGCAACAGCAGTAAGCTAAAACAAAAGTTAACTAGTAGTAGCAGAATTAACACAGTGTATATCAGTCAACAGCAAATCAGTAATCATTTACAGTAACAGAAGCCAGATGCTCACCATTTTGCTGAATGTCATATAGGGAGTCAAAGGCTTCTTTGGTGGCTTGAGGTGGTCGATGGCTGGCTTGGCGGCTGGATGACCTCGATCAGCTTGGTTCACCGCAGCCGTCATGAGCTGATTCAACACATCTCCGCCTACCGTCCCATCCTTATCTCTCTTCTGCAGCAGGTCCGCAATGGACTGACCTCCAACCACAGAAACGGCGGCACCTTTGTCCAGTTTGTCATCAGTGCTTGACATGGATGACGCAATGCCGTGCGCTGAGAGCAGCGACTGTGGCAAGACCATCATCTGGTATGGTGACATTGCCATAAATGGAACTGAACTTGTTGACTGTGATGTGGCATCTCCAGTGCCGGCATTAGGAAATAGTTGCAGTGGTGATACTAATGTACCAGACGATGCCAGAATCTGCTGCAATGTGGCTGCTGCTTCGGATGCTGCACTGTCTCCCATCTCTTTCTCCGGCTTCACCACACAAGCATCCATCAAACAAAAGTCGACGTGCTGCTCCTAAACACCATAAACAGATGCACCTATTCACAGCTCCTTCATAAGCAGCAAATTTTTAGACAATATCAGTATGTAGTTTCATTTCTGACAGTGTAAGGCACTTCCACAGCATTTTACACACACAATGCAATTACCTTTACAGTACAACCATGAAGTTGCCATAAAAGTGTCAATATTATCATGTATGGCAGGAGTACTGTCTGTGCGTATTGTACCCTTAACATCACCAGAACCAAAAAAACTCAGAGTATTCTTCAGTCTTGTGCATGCACCTGTGCTGCAGTCACTGTTCATTCAACTTTTGAAAAGTCTTTTTTCTTTTACCGGGTACTATGACTACACGCAATTTTGCTTGCTAGAATAATGAGCAGTATACAAGTGTTAGGAACAGGTGAAATGAAACACCGCACCGGAAGCCTCGACAGCAAATTACCGCATTAATGCTAACCCTGACCTTAGCCCTAACGTCTGCCTTAGCATCTAATTTGCGGCAATTTGCTGTCAGTGCTGCCAGTGCAGTGTTTCGTCACAGCAGTTAGGAACTGTTACCAAACAATGAAAAAACTTCTTTGAACGTCTTACCCCTGGTTACAGACCAAACCATCAGTAAATGTTTAGTGCATATAAACTAAGATACAAAGTTCCTACAGGTTTTCTGTAGCAAAATTCCCTGACTTTTCCAGTCATGGAGTGACAATTTCCCTGACATTATCGAAACAATAACCTTATTGCACAAATGTCATAAATGGTATTAAGTAATAAAACGGTATTAATAGAGCATTATGCAAACGACAGAGGCCCTGGTCAGGGGGTCAGGGAGGCAAAGCCCCCCTAAGGCTAAAACATGTCTAGCTTTTGGACGTGCAACGGAAGCCGCAAATTTGCCTGCTGTTTAATATTTGGAGATGCAAAAAATCACAGTTATCTGCAGTCTGCATGATCCAAGATCATTTTCCCTGACTTTTCAAAAAGGTTAGTGCTAGCATGAGATCGGCAATCTCGCCGTAAGCACCAGCAGAATTGTTAGGATGAGATCACCACAGATTGGGTCCCATGATTGGTCAGCTTGGCTGTTCTTCCACTGGATGACACTCCCTCTGTACAAACTCATGCTAGGCGACAGTTCTACAATGAGATCGGCGATCTCATTGCGTACTAGCTGGGAATTCTGGAATAAGATCGGAATACTTAAGCTAGGCCTATCATCATCCTAAGATCAGCGATCTCATTGTAGAAATGATTCTACAATGAGATCGCCATTTCGTTCTAGAAAATGACGCTGATGAGATCACTGTCGAAATGCAGGATATTTGTCGCTAGTTCCTGAACCCAGATTAACATTCCCTGTGTAGATTTCATGCCAGTTAACAGTTCTAGAAAAAGCCTAAGATCTGTGATTTCAATAGGCCAATAGACTATCATCATGCTTCGATCACTAAGTTTTTGTAGGCCTTCCTAAAGTGCAATAAATAAGATAGTAGGTTGCATAATGCCTGCCTCGCGACGTTATAGGCTAGTTAGGGCTTTAAGCATTCAGCAGTCATGACATTTATCGGCAAACTATTGACAGTCGTTGCCCACTGTGCATGCGCCCTAGCGCTATTACGCTGAAGGGGTGAGGACAACTAACGAAACAACCGATCTCAAGCTAGCAAGCAATATGACTACGTTGAGATTGCCGATCTCATCCTAGAATTTTTTCCCTGACAACACAAATTCCCTGATATCGGGCGAAACAGTATAATTACTTACCCACAAATTTCCAATTTCATTCATGTTAATCAATTGCCAAAGATGTCTACAGTCCGAAAATGAAGAAATGTTTATGCTCGTTTCATGCTTTTCTAACTATTTCACAACAAATCGTACATGTGCACGCAATGCGATCTACACGTCATAGATGTTTACTTCAAGCATCTATCAACCGAGAACGATTGTGACACCGATCGTACTGGATTTTAGTTATTTTAATTGCAACTGAATGCGACCACAAACCCTAAAGGCCGTGGCTAGAGAGCCGACAGTCGTCCGTCGTAAGAGACTGCCTAAAATAATGCCTCACGGCATACTGCCTGCCGTAGGCTGCCTCTTACGACAGCCGTGATTACGGCAGCTAGCAACTGATGAGATCAACCTTAGCAAGGTACAATGCCAAGGTATCATGCCTTCATACCAGTCAGCCAGTCAAGCCTGGCAACACTGGATTCGAATTCATGACCAATGTTGCAACCTTAATTTGGGTGTACATCTGTACCTACATAATTGTACGAAATATCCTTAAATTTGCACGCTAAAAATT
>Ga0056128_1004043_pt1 | contig 18264 bp, 14 predicted proteins | sample WorMetLIZISLAND2_FD_71113 | JGI IMG/M metagenome (GOLD analysis project Ga0056128, IMG submission 71113) | Marine gutless worms symbiont microbial communities from Max Planck institute for Marine Microbiology, Germany - Olavius geniculatus... ... | reverse complement strand
AAAAGCGCTAAAATTTACGAAAAATCACGGATTTCACGGAAATCAGCGTTTTTCACGGAAGGAGGTCAATTTCACGGAAAATGTCACGGCCGTGAAATCGTGAATTAAGTTGGTCCCTAGCCAGTGGTTACTGATCAGCTCTTAAACTCTTCATTTTGAGAAATGATAATGGAAATCCGGCTGCTATGAAGTCAGTGAAACAGGTCAGACTGAGCTGAAAAGTAAATGAGATAATTTAGGGTTTTTTTTGCTCAAATCTGATTTTGCTATCAACCTACCAGTGGTTCTATGGATTATGACGATGTACTTGCCATGTGTGGCTTGAGGTTTTAATAGTGCTTAATTTAATTCAGGAAATGGCTGACGAATCCAAAGCGCAAGACAAACCATAAAAATGGCGGCGAACAGATGACGAACGAAGTGGACCAGTCGGGAAAACCGGAGAAGAAAATGAGCACTTTCTACATGCCACTGGTAGGAACATTTCATTTGTACGTACACTGATTTCCATAGATGTTTAATGGTTTATGTTTGATGTTCAGATGCTGACATTTATCCCATATAACTAATTTTTTCTTATCGATAATGATTTTCTCACTGAATATTGCTCGGTATAAATTTGTTCTGATGCATGGCTTGATTGACCAACAACTGTTGCATGTGATACTCCTGATGGTTGCTGTTTAACTGGCACGTTTTTCGGACATGATCCAATAAGCAAGTGATTAAGTAACAGTTAAGTAATTTATATAGCATGTTCACTTTAAATAAGCTCGAACGTGCTTGGTGTGCTAATCGAACAAATAACAGAAATGTTTGACATGTAAAAGTAGACAGAGAATGTGCCTACACATACACACATTTCTGGTGAAAGTGAAAATGTATAGCCATAATGGAAATGTAGGACTGATAACAATTGATCCTGGTTTGTTTGTTATGGTTCCGGTTCGGCTTAGTTGGTAACATCGTTGGTCGGCGCGTCAAAGAAATTAACTCCGGGTTTGGTTAGTACTTGGAAAGGATGACCGTCAGCAGGTGGGTAAACCATCTCGATATGTAACTAGACACCTCAGTCAACTCAGTCTGGCCATCCATTTGTGGGTAGGCATAATGAGTATGAGCGAAAGCTGGGATGTAAACAGGTTCAGCACATGATGCACTGGTTCTGTATTCGTGGTCTCACAGTGTAAACTGGTGTCTTCCTGAGGACTAAGGAAAAGGAGATCAGTGGGCCTTATATGGCTCGGAAGGACTTTGCATTTTTATGTATCAGTTGTCAGTTGAGAATTGTGTTTAAAATGCAAGATGTACGAGAGGATGCAATGCCGCAAACACGTAAAGTCGGAATTTATTTCTGCTGTATTCAGAAGCTGCATTAAAGCATGGCATCAGATTGCAACTGCTTGGGGCCCAGAGTTACATCGTTGATTCTTTGGGAGAACAGTTTTAACATTTTTTCAATCCATTGAGGTTAAAAATACTACAAAATTATTTTCGGCTATGGCTCCACCCAAGCTCATTTCAGGAGGTCGCAACATTTTTACGGACCCCTTAGTTGGCTGTGAAGCCTCCTGGAAACTTACTGCGGGCGCTGATGTTTTAGGGGTGTTGATTCCTGGTTTCAAGCAAGGGTTCGGGAAGGTTGAAGAGGAATAGACCCAGATAATTTTCTTGCAGGGGGAGGGGACTGAAATTTGAATTTATGCCACTGATTGTGACCGGGAACATTAAATGAAGTCAAAGGTCACATTTTTACAGCGTCTTAAATTTGTTGTTTAAAGTAAGCTGTCGTCGCTTGTTTCTTATGTACCAGCATGTAATCAGGGCATAAAACATGAGATTGAATGTCTGTTTTGGCGTGGCTAAGTAATAATAACGCATATTTTTATATTTCTGCAGTGTAAAGTGGTAGCACTGATCAGATAAATCGTACTGATAGTTGATTGTTACTTTCCCAACAGAGGACGACAGACGACGACGGACAACAACCGTGTAAGACGCCTACAGCACTGCTGTAGCGCATCAATAATATCTGTCAAAAACAGGCAGACGGACGGGCAAAATCCGTAATGCGGCCTGTTAGGATGGTCGTATAAACAGACCAGATAAATAAAACAGCCAAATGCGATCAAAGCTCGCCCGCCCACAGCCAGCTTTTTGGCAGCGTTTTTCTCGCCAGCGTCGTTCGAAACGGGCAAAGTGTGACACAATCGGTAATATCATATCGCCGGTTAGCCTGAGCGAACGAGGTACGTACGCTGGCACAGATAACCAGCTGCAGTACTGAGTACAGCTGAATGCTAGAGATGATTGTGTCATCTTTGGCCAGCATGGGTTGATCGAAGCGCCGAGCGACGGCGATCGCGGGACGAAAAAGCTGCAAGCACGCGTTCCGACCATTCAGTTCGGACGGACAAACAGACAGACGGACAGAATTGCAGCGTCTGAGCAACAAAGAGTGCTGTCATAGCCCCAGAGCACGACAGTCAAATAAACTGTAGTCTCTGGATTATTTGTGCCACAAGTTGTAAAAATACATTATAAAATGTGTTGCAGTCATGCAATATGCAGAGAAAACTGCAGACGTTGGACGTTGCAAACTCGGTAGTTTAGCCTCGAAAATAGACCAGTAACGTCTGCTGTGGCTGATAATTACGTTAGCACGGACATATGATGATGATGGGTATTTATGGTTGTTGTCAGCAATCATTGGATCCGCCTGCTGGTAGTTAGTTAGCCTAGTACAGCCTGTGGTCTGCTCGTGCTGGTGTCATCCTGCCCCCCCGCCGTGGCGTCTAGGCCTGTTGTACTGTGCAATGTGCATATAATGTTTGGCTTCAGTCTAACAGTTCTGACTGAGAGTTAGTTTGTCGCTGTGTGAACTTGTTCGATGACATTGTCAACTTGGTGTTATCTGGATCTGCTTAATTACTCATCTGGCAGTGCTCTGTGTATAAAAATTTTTCATCAGGGAGGAGCCGTATAATTGATTTTATGCTTACCGTTCAGCTGTTTGTCTGGGTTATCGGCGCTCAGATCACGTACGGCTTGGCCATATTTCTTTGGTTTGTAAAAGTCTTTTTCAAAGTATTGGCGCTAGCTTATTAGTGTTATTGTTCTTTTTCTTATTTCTTCTTATTATTTTTTGTGATAAAATAAAAAAATGGAATCAAACAACCTGAGACGGTTGCTATCGAAAACTTGTGTGTTATCGCAGGGGTTTGCATGTGCTGCAGTAAAACAAAATAAGTTGTTTTACATAAATTTTTTAGCTTGATTTATTTTATCTGAGGTGTGCGAGCGCCTTAAGGGGCAAATTGTTGTAACGACATACGAAGCGGGCTGTGAGTGTCGCTGTATCTCAATAACGGTGCAAGATAGGGCCTAGGTTACTATTAATCACTAATAGGAAGTCGTACACTGGCTCTCAATTGCCACTGAGATCAATGACGTTGGATGACCATGAATGCAAAAATAGGGGTTTTTATGGATTTTTCGGCGATTTTGGGCTGCGACACATTTCAAGAGCGGCAGCATTCACGCGAGACGGTGGCGCCATCTGGCGTATGTAAATACATTGTACCCAATGTCAGTTGCTGGATCGATGAGCTTAGATTTGTTCGCAGTGGGCCTTTAAACATTCACCGCTGTCGCGCGTTCCCCTTTGCGTTAGCTGGGCTTTTCTTGTTTGTGTAAATGGTCCGCGGTTAAAGTTGTGGTTTGGGTTGCACAATGCAGTGGGGGAGTGGATATAGCTAGGGGACGGCCGCATTTATGTCGGTTCATGGCGTGGCGATATTTTCGCTTGTTATTACATTATACAAATTTATCAAATTACAATTTTTATTGAGTCGTCTGGTCTTAGCTTTCTAGTGTCCGGGCGAATCTTCTCTTGTCTCTTTTTTTGCTGCTTTTGTCGGTTGTATTTTAAGGAATTTCTATAGATTGCTAGTGTTACTGATTCAGCCGATGAGTTTAATGAAAGATCTTGGTTTGTTGTTTGTGAACGGCGGTGGCCGATGACGGTTGGTTGGTGGGAGATGAGTGCTGGGGCTAGGAGGAGGGAAGGGGTAGAGGTGGACAGGAACGGCGTGGCGCTGCAGGCAAACTGTTGTGGACCGATCGCTACCGGAACTTGCTGTTTACTGCAATGCTGATATTATCTGTCCTCCTGAGCACTGATTATGGAGGGCTCTGACGCATCTGCGGTAAAGTGCAGTAGAATAAAATGGTGCAAGCTAAAGCTACTGTAACGCACATCTTCTCTGTAAGTTTGTAGCGCGCTCTGTAAGCTGAGTCAACGGCGACCGTCTGCATTTGTTTTTGTTCGTTCTGTTTTTGGGCCGACCGTTTAGCTGTAAGCTTATAGGTCTGGCCCCTTGCTAGGAGGTGTCTTCTGTCTGACTGAATGGTCATTTGATGGCAAGTTGTGTCAGGAATATTCGTACCAAAAATTACCAGAATCTGATAATTGGTTTTCAAGTTACAGTCGAAATTGTCGGGGATGTTTTTTGGGACACAGTGTATACACCATTCTCCCTGTCACATCGTTTTCTATAAATTAAATGTTCAGTAAAACTCCAAAAAGTCATACATGTAATAAAGTTTTGCACAACAAATGAAAAACCTGATAATCGGACTTTTGTTAGAACATTAGGAAACCAAGGTGTTCTTTTTCAGACCAATTTTTCAGACCTAAGTGTCATTCAGCCGGTGGACCAGGGTTCCCAGTCAATCTGTCAGTCAGTGGGTCAATTAGCAGCGTTAACTCTGTCAGCTTCTGCTGCTATACCACGCCACAGTCGACTAATTATCTGGAGAATTTATGGTCGGTTGTTGTTGCTGTTGTTGTGCTAAGTGGTATGCTGATAAAATTTCATCCTGTGTAATTGGTAGAAAAGTGTGTTTTTTGTTGGACGTGTGGTGTTTGTCACTGGTTTTGTTTATCTGCGACGATGCTAGCAATTACCGCTAAGCAACCATAGTTTACCATTCAGTTAGCTAACGGCCAGTCAAGGTTTTGTTCAGAAACGCACGCAAACTTAACTAGGGAGTTACAATTGACAGATGGTTTACTAACTGATCAGTTAACTAAAAAATCCAGAAACCGGCCCTAAGGGGCACGACTGGGTTTGCCGTTTTAAAGGATTGTACTGCTTTTGGTTTGAGTCGGGCGAATAGGTTACTGTTGCTTATGGTCTGTGAAGAAGTACTGTTGGAACGTTTCTTATATGTTCAGTTTCATGGGACCTGGCCTAGCCTAGAGCTGGAGCAGCTCTGGAAAAATTGGCTGATCAAACACAAATTGAAAATAGCAGTAACAGCCGATGTACACATGCTGAAAAAGTTGCAACTTTTATTGTAGAATAACTTTAGCAAGCATTGAATGGTGTTAATGATTCTGTTTTCTTTTGACCCGGAAACAAGCTGCAGAAGAAGCCAGAATGAAGCCTACCACTTTGCCTGAAATCTGTTGCGTCATTAAATCGTAATTACAGTACGTCCGCTAAAGTGAAGAGATGAAGGAGACTGTGTTATTTCGTCAGGCGATTTTTGCCAGCTGCATTACTCCAAAAATTTGTCAACAAAGTTTGATGAAATTTTGTGGAAGAGGATAAATGAGGCTCAGGGAGGAAATGATTATAGATTTTGGTGGCGTTTGCCATATGGAGATAGCACGTGAAGTTTTTTTTGTATTCTCCAGGTTGCAGCACAATTTTCTACTGATGATTGAGATGTCTTATCGCTTCTAGTTTTAATTTTGTCATTTGTCAGTGATAGTGGAAACTGTTTTTTTTGTGCAGGAGGACGAGAGTGCTGTCGGTGGCAGATCATTGTCAGACGCAGCAGTGACATCTGGTGGTGACGTTTGTGCTGCTTCGGCACTGCACTTTGACGAAGACGAGTGTGAAGTAGAAGACTTTGTTCCCGTTGAAATTCCACCTCCGATGGATGAAATACAAACTCACACACTGCCAACTCAGCAACATTCTGTAAGTTGTCCGTGCGTGTCGAGCATTACAGAGTTACTTACTTGTGATGCACGAGTTACAGTCAGATTAAATTACATTCTAGTAACATAGCACAAAAGTCAGTATAAATGTGATAAAATTAAACAAATAAAATTTGCAGGTTAAAAGCTGTGATAAAATACACTGTCTCGTATGCTGCTGCTTTCACTTTTTTGGTATAAAATCATTTACCATGGGCTGATGTGTTGACCCGTGCATGCCATTACAATCTTTAGTTTCTGAAGGTGGTCCCTTTTTGATTACACTTCAAGTGCAGAAATTTTAACAGAATAAATGTACCACAGCTGGTAGGATTGTGGACGTCTGTTGATGGGAGCATTTACATCTGACAGACGTATCGGTAGTGCATCTGTTTATCCTGATATCATGTTTATCTGAACACAGAGCAGTTTCGCTTTTTGAAAACAAATTATGATTGTCGTTTACTCAATGTCAGAATTAGTCCATTATTTTCCACTTTTCCTCTGAAACCAGACAGTGGACCAAGACCAAAATTGGTGGCAAGGACGACCTTTACCTGAAAGGAATTGAGGCCAAATTTTAGCGAGAGCCATTGAGGGGTTTTGGAGGGAGGGGCATTTTACAACATTTATAATCTACGGCAGCCATAGACTAAGACAATTTGACTTACGGCGCCAGGCAGCCTCACGTTGGGCCTTGCCCCCAATTTTTACTTTAGTTTAGATGCCATCACAAGCTGTTGTGTACAGTGATCACTGTGTGTATAACTTGCTGTATAGGCGTCCAGCATGTCACTGAAGATGCCGGCTGCAGAGACAGAGCATTGTGATGACGTCACATCTGATGACGTCTCAGCGAAGGTAGTAGACATTTTTGCAGATCACTGTTGTTGATTTTATGTGGCTACAGTAGTTCAGTGTTGAAGATGTCCTAGGAATGGATGTTGCAGCTGATAGCAGAGAACCAGAACTTTCATAGCATATTAGAAACTTTCAGTAGTAGAGCTTATGGTTGAATTGAATTGAATTGAATTGAATTAACTTATGTGATTATGTTGCTTCTGTCTGGAACTCTCTGCTGTATAACTGTAGATCCGTTCAACTTCTCAACACTCCGAGGTAAAATATATAAACCAAACTGTTTGACATCTTCTATAGTGAACAAATGTGAATGCTGTTCGTTTAAATGTTTCTGTTTTGTTTTGCTTTTGGTCATTTGTGGCACCAAGTGGCTTACATTTCATGCTGATGTGCCATTAAGAAAGTACGTATTCACTCCCGTCTGGTGCGTTTGCAACACATGATGCAATATGTGATTGACTGATTGTACTGACTTGCAGCAGCAGCAGCAGCACAAGTCAGAGGATGACATCAGTGATGTAGAAATGCAGGCCATGGCTGGTATGTCGGAAGAGGAAAAGGCTCGAGCTCGAGCTGCGCATAAACGAAGGTTAGGTTCTTGACTGCTTCCATGTACACAGCGTGCATTGTTACATTATACATTACGCATACAGCTATAAGTGCTAGAACAGAAAATATTGTTGATTTTATTTTTCAGATTTTTTAAAGAGCCTAGATTTTTACGTCCAGTGTTCCTCCATCTCTTAATTCTTATTCACGTGTGTTTTTACTTTTTATACGGAACTTGCATAAATTTTCTTTCATATAATTAAGAAATTTGTCACTCCTTCTGCACTAGATAAATGAAGTTTTATTGTGCATTTGACGGAAGAGTATTCGGCTTAGTTGTTATTGGTCACATCAATGAAGTTAATCAATGCCAGACTTGGCCAGTACTTGGATCCATGGGTGACCATGTGCAGATGAGTAAACCATCTCAGTATGTAACCAGCCACCCAGGTCAACTCAGCCTGGCCATCCTCACGTGGGTAGGTGCAGTGAATAACAGCGAGAGCTGAGACATGAACAGGCACACCATTTGAGGCACTAGCTTTGTGTGCATGGTTTTGCAGTGTAAACTGGTGTCTGGTTGAGGGCTAAGGAAATGGAGATCAGTGCTGCCACATGGACCTTATGACTCAGGAAGGACTTTACGTTTACTTAATGTTTACAATAGAAGAACTTGTTCACAAATTCTGTGGCAGATACACAAGACACGCATGTGGTCTATTCGTTGTAGCTATGTCATAAATGAACTGATTCAGACTGAGAAGTTGTATGTGGATGACTTGGCACAGATCGTTCTGGTTTGTATAAATTCTGTTGTGCTGTCAGGACAGAGTTGAATATTGAATTACATTTGTAATCCTGTGCATGTTAAGTTGAGATTTTCAGAAATTTATGATGTTTGCAATGTGCACACTAGTATTTACTGTGTCTTGACTCTTGACTGATGCTAATGTACTTTAGCTGAGGTGGTAATTTTGTCCAGCATGCACTCATGCTAAATGACTTGCATGTTTTGTCTGGTTCTACACAAAAAGCTGTAGCCAGACATGAAGATTTGGCAGTAATGTAAAATGAGGCAGAAATTCGTTATGAGACATCGTTACTATGTGCAGACAATAGCCTCATAATGGCTGTAGTTTGTCCAAGCTCAGTCAGATAATCAAGAAAATTGTAATTTGAAGAATCTCTTATATTATCTCTGTTATCTCGGGCCATTGTTAATTTTGTTTTGTTAACTCAGACATTTCTTTTTTTCTATACATGTGCGTACATTAGTACTTTTCAAATACTGCCATAACATTTGATGATAATTGGTAATTTGCAGGATTACTTGAAGCCAATACAGAACAGGGAAGTGTTGATTCCAGCCGATCTGGAAGGAAAAGAAATGATCATATTTGGAAATGTGCATCAGATTTACGACTGGCACAAAGAGTAAGTATGCAGCATGACAGCTGATTTGGCTTTTCTCGTCTGTGGTAAGTTTAAGTTTCCTTCTTCAAAATAGCTTTTACTTTGCCTTCTTTTTCCTGTCTTTATGTGAATCACATCCCATTGCATCATCTAGCAGTTTGCTGCAGCATCTTACTTGTTGATGATATTTTTCTAGTAGTCTTCTCTCAGTATCATCTCTGAACATGTTGCTTTGTTGCATTATGAGGTATGAAGATCGTTCAGTAAGTAGTGTGAATCATGATTGTATTAGACTGGACATATTCAAATTACAATAATATACTACATACATCCGCATACATTACATACAAACATAGTACACACTCGTGCACACAATCTCACTATTTATAGCCAGTACAAAAAAAACCTGGCTTAGGGTCCGTTTTTCTCCGTCCGACCAGGAAACTGATTGGGCTCGCTCTAAAGCTGCCGGGATCCAAAGAGGGAGGGCTCTAATGTGTGAGTGTGTCACTATGTGTTTACAGCACATTTCAGCAAGAACTGGAGAAGTGTGTTGACAATCCACAGAAGACTGGGGGAGTGTTTATTCGTTATGTAAGTGTTTTACTTCAGCTAGTTATTTCTGTCTACTGATGACTACATTTTATTTAAAACCTGAATGCAGAAAAAAAGGGATATTGGCAGCAGCTTTTTTTGTGGCATGAGTTGGGTTTTTACGCGGGAAAGCAGCTACTGCTTTCAGCGCATCTTAGCCATCGCAATTCTGTTCGTTCGTTTGTCTGTCCGTCTGTCACATGGGTGGATCAGTCAAAAACGGTGCAAGGTAGGATCACCAAATCTTCACCGTCGGCTGCCTGGAAGACTCTAGTTTCAAGAACCGTAAAGCTTTTCCATAAATTCAAAGGGGGTCACTTCAAACAAGGGCACTAAATGAGAGGGGGGTGGGTGAAATTTGTGATTTTTGGCCAATAAGTTGCTGTATCTCAGTAACGGTGCGAGATAGGGCATAGGTTACTATTAATCACTAATAGGAAGTCGTACACTGGCTCTTGATTGGCTCTGAATTCAATGACCTTGAATGATATTGAACTCCAAAATAGGGGGTTCTATGGATTTTTTTGGCGATTTCGGGCTGCGACACAAGTCTATATCATTCACAAGGTGGCGCCACGGAACTATCGTTATGTGATCCAGATAGAGAATTTGGTATTTGTATATTAACTTAGCGAGAACACTCCAATTTTCAGCTAAACTACTGAACGGAACTGCTATAGGCTTTCACGCATCTCGTGAGCATTAGCTTAAATTTTTTGTATTCCTGGTCTTGAAAACTGCTGGTCGTCTTTTATAAGTGCATTTTTTTATTGCTTTCTACATATTACTTAGTGTGTGCTAAAGATGGAATAACATTAAGAACACTACTTGCTACTGCTTTGTATTGCATCTCCACCTTCATATACTTTTGGTTTGTTGTAGGAGAGACGTTTGTATATGTACGTCAAATACTGTGAAAACAAGCCCAAGTCTGAGTCTATTGTGGCCGAATTTATCGACTTTTTTGAGGTAAATGACACTGTGATATTTCCTATAATTTATCTGTTTATCATGCTGTTGTGAATTGGGGTCATTTTGTGATTGTGTAATGTGCATGCTAAGCAGCGTCAAAATAGGACAGAAATTTCAAGTACTGTAATATATGATGGACTTTCAATTCATAGCAAAATTGTATCTACTTAATTAACACTACAGAAATTCAGTTTTGCATTTTCTGTGGACAGCATTTTTCCTAACTCCAGATTTATGTACAGAGTTTATTTAATGTTTTTCTTGCACAAGTTCTACTGTAATGCTGAGCCAGAGAGCACCAAAGTATCTTTAGTAAGAGGTTTATTTTATGACAAAATATATGCGATAATATGAACATTATTAACAACTATTTTGCTTGTGTAATGAAGAAGGTTGTCTAGTATTTTGCTGCTATTGGCAGAGTTATAAAATTTGTTAATTTTTGTGCAGGAAATGCGACAACGGCTTGGTCATCGTCTGCTACTTCCAGACATGCTGATCAAACCAGTGCAGAGGATTATGAAGTATCAGCTCATGCTTAAGGTATATTTCTTTATTCGTATTATTACGCGTGACAGCAGCTAGACTGCTTTAGTGCATCTTAGCCATCGCAATTCTGTCTGTTCGTCTGTTCGTCCGTCCATCATACGGGTGGATCAGTCAAAAACGATGCAAGCTAGAATCACCAAATTTTTACTGTCAGCTGCCTGGAAGACTAGTTTTAGGAACCGTTAAGCTTTTTCATAAATTTGGGGGGGTTACCTCGAACGAGGGTGCTAAATGAGAGGGGGTAGGAAAAATTTGCGATCTTCAGCCAATAAGTCAATGTATCTCAGTAACGGTGCTAGATAGGGCCTAGGTTACTATTAATTACTAATAGGAAGTCGTACACTGGCTCTCGATTACCACCAAATTCAATGACTTTGGGTGACCTTGAATGCCAAATTAGGAGTTTTTATGAATTTTTTTGGCAATTTCGGACTGCGAGACACATTTCAAGAGCGAATTGCACCAAAATCAATTGAGATAGACATAAAGAAGCTGCATATGAAATTTTTAGCATTGAACATAGATTTCGACAGTCTAAGTCTCGATTTCCTAGGTTCAAGGAAACCCTTGTGAAAGTCATTATTTTACCGTGGTTGGCCAGTCTTTCGTGAAAACGGTTGCAGATAGGCATGGACATGCTGCCTATCACAATAAGGACTAGTGATGAGCTTTTCAGTTGTATATATTAAGTTATCAACATTGATGACTTTGAAAGACCCTGAACTTCCAAAATAAGGGTTTTTTTTATTGATTTTTGTGATCTTTGGCTGCAGCGCACACTCCCAGAATGAACTGCAACGAAATGGCTGGAGATAGACTGATAGTTTGCAAACAAGAGCTGCTATAGGCTTTCACGCATCTCATATGCATTAGCTCAAATTTCTTGTTATTGTTTTTATTATTTTATTTGTTTGTCTTATTGCTGAGTATTGTTATTTCTGTGAATGAAATTACTTTCAGTGTAGGTAGATGGTCATGTTTTTACATCATCATTCTGCTTGCTTGTGTCTATTTACTCTGAAAGTTATGAATGGGTTTTGATCTTGGGGATGTTTTGCATTTTGTGTATTTTCATTTTTTTGTGCTTCTCGTATCAGTTGTTTTTCAGTTTCTGATGATCTCTAACTTAAGCATCCTTACGGGATAGGTTGAAACTTTTCATATTCTCTCTGAGACAATCTCTCCAGGTCTTTTTGGGTTTTCCTCTCTGTTAAGTTTCTTCAGTCTTGACATTGCCTGTGAGTGTGTAACCTTGCTTCACTGTTGGAAAACATGCACTAACCTGGTGTAACTAAGGGAAAGATTATTTGGACCGAGAAAGATAGAAATTTTTTTTCGATCTCCAGTTCATTGACTGTGTATTTAAAAGTGTTTTCATAATAACTTTCTAAGCCAGCTGCAATGCTGGAAAATGGCAGATTTACATCACTGGAGAGTTGTTGTTATGATGAGCCCATCAGGTGTATGGCGGTTGCAGATGTCTTAAAGAGACTGGGAATTCCATCAGATTGCCCCACAGTCTTGAAATGCATCTGCTGACTATTTTGGACAGAATAGGAGTTAATGTTCAGCTGTCTCCTCTCCATTAGTATAGTGAGAACAGATTGTAGATAAAATCTGTCCAATGAAAGCTTGATACGAAGCGTGGGAGGGTAATCTGTCCAGCCTCGGTTGATGGATTGCTGTTTTTGCCTGTTGTGGAACTGGGGAATACTAGAGTTGAGTGATGTCCAATCATGCTCTAGGATATTTTGAAGCACACGGAGCGTGCTGGTGAGGACACGAAGGATCTGCAGCGAGCGTTGGAAGTGATGTGCATCATTCCAAAGGCAGCTAATGACATGATGAGTGTCGGACGACTGCAGGGTTTTGAAGTGAGACAGATTTCATACATTTAATACACCACAGCAGAATGCACACTGCATTTAGAGGTGCAAGGAGTTTCTAATATGCTGTAGTGTCGAATTTAGTACAGAGCAGTTTTTTTTAAAAATAATGTTTAAAAATGTCAGTAGAGAGAGAGAGTTGGATGTCTCAGTTGGTCTTTGCTTTCTGTAGCTACTTCGTACAAGTGCCAGATGTGTGAAAAGTTTATTTTGTAAATACTTTTTACTTTGTAGTACAACTCTTTTTTTCATAATTGCAATGCAGGTTTCACTTTTATCCTAGTATTTTTGCTATCTGTGTTAATGTTGCTATTTACCGAAGAGTTACCGTAGAACTTTTATTTATTAGGTAATTTGGGTTATATGGGTCAGTGCTTGCTGCTTCCAAGTGCAATGTTTCATTAGATCACTTCTTACATGCAGATGATAGTTTGCTGTTGCTTATTGTGGCTGAGATGTGATGCTGCTATGCTGCGTAGGGGAAGATAACAGCGCAAGGCCGGCTGCTGCTGCAAGACAGCCTGCTTGTTGCAGAGACGAGCGGTCATGCTAGAGCTGACAAGCTACAGTTCTACGACCGAAGAGTTTTTCTCTTTGAGCAGATAATTGTCTTCAGTGAAGAGTTGATAGACAAGAAACGCTCCAGCCTCAGTAGTCCCAGCTATGTCTTCAAACACAGCATCAAGGTAGTCTTAAACTGTGGTTAGGTGTGAAGTAATCATTTGCAGAAATGTTTTCAAGTAATCACTCTGTCATATATTTTCTCAGAAATAACAATTGCAGTTGCAGATAGTACATAACAGAATCAGTGAGCCGGACAGCAGGGCTCCTAACAAGCAACAGTATCAGCTGCCCTTTCGGCAGATTTTTTTTTGTATTGCTCAACACATAATGGAGTTAAAAGCTTTCTTGCAAAATAGTTTTACGTGTACCGAGAGACTTATTCTCGCTTAGAGCTGATGACAGATGACAGTGAAATGTATGTTGATGGCTGGTATTGCAGGTGAATAACATGACGCTGGATGAGACTGCTGGTGATGACAGTCTAAGGTTTACGCTGACGGACAAGACCCCATCATCTGACCTAGAGTTGATCTGTCAGGCTCCCGATGATGAAGTTCGAAAGAACTGGGTCACCCAGATCCGCTCTATACTCGATATGCAGGGCGACCTGCTGCGCGGTAATCTCAGTTGTTTGTGACTGCTAAACGTGTTGCTGTACGGCAGTATTTGATTTGCACTGAGTGCTGGATTTTGGTTGGATTTTTGTCATAAATTGTTCAGAAGCAGTTTGTCTGTTTATGCTGTTAAGATTTGCTGAATGTATGGCATTGTTGTAAGATCTTTCTGTTTCTACATATTTTTATTTGTGTTTTCAGTCGCTTATGTTCATGATATGATGCCATTGTTTTAGTGATTTCAGATATAGAGCCATTGTACAGTTCTGTGGTTGATGCATGAAATGAGAGCTATGCCTGTATTTACATCTGTAGTTAAGCTCTCACCCGACGTGTTTAATATTTGCAGCTACATCAAAACGTCCTCTGCTCTTAGCTGCGCACCAGCTGAAGCTGCATGACTAATTGACCGCCTTATTCTTTGGGCCAGTTCCAGTTCATCGTGTTATTTCCGTGTTTTGCTTGCAGCACCTGAGGTTTTTGCACAGCGGCTGAGACTGAAATTTTGGTCAGTGCAATTGCGTGCCTGATGCAGTACCATTGTTGTGTGCCATTGTAGTTGAGTGCAAGTTGAGTGTAGTTAAATGCTAGGGTTAAGGCTTGATTTGCAGACATTTATTGTAAATGATTGCTTGCTGGTTTTTGTTGACAGCCCTTCAATCACCAATTGCATACCAGAGAGAACTGTCAAAAGAGCTGTAAGTGTGTGCACTTTGCATTTCTTAGCTTCATAGCAGTTTGTGTCGTCTTAGTAACCTGCTTGTCTTATATGTGTGTTTGATAGCATTTTGGCTCAGTAGAAATGAGTAGTTCCCGGAACCGTTGTCGTTCGCCGCTGCCTTCTCCGCTAAGGCCTTGGACAGCAACCAACCATTAAGTTAGCGATCCCAGATCGCTAAGGTCCACGTCGCCGATAAGCTAGTGGTTTTGGCAGTTTAGCAAAAAAATGAAATCAAACAATGTGTTGTGCTTAGACTGCTGCAAGCAGAGCCGCCAGTGTGAGTGCCCGTGTCCTCGTCAGTCATCAGTTTTGCAGTTTTAGTATAGTATGTGACTCCATGGAAAACGATAGTTTATTATATGTTGTTATGAATCACGTAAAAGTTGTTGCTTTCGGGTCTCAAAAATTACCACTGGTGACAGACGTTTTAGTGTTTAAACTGTTAAGCCAGCCACTTAGTCTTCATGCCGGCTGTTATGGCCTTAGCAAATGGTTCCAGGGACTAGTAATGTGTTGGTCTTGGTCAGCAAAGTTACTGTTAGTACTGGGAAGAATTTACTCTTCCCAGTATCAACAGTAACTTTGCTGACCTGCTGCAGGCAGGTAAACTGTCTTGGTATGTCACTAGCCAGCAGGTCGACTCAGGGATGATAAAAGGAGTCTCAGCTTTTGAGTTGAGTAATAATAAATGGCACTAGTCATATTGTCCTACTGCTGCCTGTTCAGGTAGATGCATGGCATAGGCCATTTGACTTGGACAGAGGTCGGGGTAAATGAACTGGGTGCTTGTCTGCAATGACCCTGCTGTGATAATGGCACATTAAATACTGTCACGACTATTACTTTTATTATTGCTATTTTTGTATTAATTGTCATTAATGCATTTCAGTTCCATTGCTATAGGAGTAATAATGCTGTAATTTGTGACGTGTTGCAGCTCTGCCCCTGAGATTTTGAGCTTGCCGGTGGATAGCAAGTCACATGGTATATCCAGTAAGGCGTCAACACCGTCGTCGGGCAAGAAACAAATGTCAATGTTGCCAAAGTCATCTTCTGGTCCTTGCTCAACCTCGGACAGTTCAAAGTCTGCCACGAAATCATCATCCGCATCCTCCCTGAGCTCTCCGAAGCCCAAGCGGAATTTGTTTGGTGGTTTCAAGCAGACATTAAAGGGCAAGAGTGGTGACGGGTCGAAGACATCGGGCAAGGAGAAGGATGGCAGTCCATTAACTACCCCAGTGTCTAGCACACACTCACTAGTCGGCAGTTTGTCTGCACTCAGCTTGGGCCGTACAGCATCCGATGACTGCTTGCAGGTATACTAGTGCCGCCATTGCCATATTATCATACACACAATGGTCAGTTTTTGAATGACATAGTCTAATAATGTTTCGTTTACTCAGTACTAGATGCAACACTGACAACACATTAAAGAATTTAGTGTATTTCAATCCTGTAAATTTAAGTTGAATTCAGTTTATCTGCAAGTCCATTGGTAATTCTTTGCACGTCTGCTCTGACCAGTTGCTTCTGTCCCTATACCTGGTTGGGGAAGTTTTGTTATGGGTGTAGATCAAAACTTCCTTCCTATTTTTCACTAGGCAATGAGAAGGGGAGGCGGGAATGTGGAGAAAAAGGGGGATAAAGCATAGGGAAGGGAGGTAGGGAGAAAAGGGGGAAGGGAAAAGGTGCAGATGGAGGGGAGGTACGAAGGGGAAGGAGCCCAAAAGGGGGAGGCTTGAGTCTGAAAGTGGGTAGGAGGGAACTTGAGCCCAAAAGTGGGAGTGGGAACTTGCCCCAATTTTGATTCCATATTTGGGGTGATGGAAGCCACTGGCTTTGACACTTAGTATGTGTGTCCGTGAGCTGCAACATGGGAGTTTTAGTGATAATCTAAGTGCCGTTGTTGCGGAATGACACTACGTTGGGTATCGTTTTTTTTTTCAGACAAAGCGTGACATGTCGTTTGCTCAAGTCGTTGTGGACTACGTTGCTACGAGAGATGGAGAATTGAGTGCGTCGAAGGGAGACTTCGTGCAGGTGCTTGCCTCGACTGGATCAATGTGTCATGTCTGCCGACAAACTAATGACCAATCAGGCATTATTGAAGGATTGTTGCCGAATCATGTGCTGACAATGAAGGACATCACTGATAATGGATTTCGGTAAACACCGCAAACTGTTGATATGTCATAACCTGTGAGAAGTAGGCCTACAATTATAATTTTTCTAACAGTGCTGTTATATTGTTGTTTCTACTGCAGGAACGCCATGCTGTTTGTAAAAAGCTGGTATGTGTCTGTTTATCCATAAAAGTCCAATTTACAGCATCATAGATGTGCATAAATAAAGTGCAACAAGGACACCTAACAAAAACAGCCAAACTGCTGGAAAAGAAATTATAGGTTGAATGTGATGCGATAAAAAATATGGTTGAAGTTTTCTACTGAAAGGGTTGACAGAAGTACCTTCTCAGTAGAAAGGCCTTTTCTGGTTCTCTTTTCCATGCATGAGCAGCTGCAGCTGCAAATGGCACAACATTTGCAACAAAATTTTACTATTTGGGATCTGGCTTAACTGACAAATTGCCTGGTGAAACAAAAATTGAAAGTTGTAGTAGCCTAGTATTGAATGATACGGTTGACTGGTACAGTGAGTTTATTTGTGAGTGACATTGACTGTATGCAGAAAATCCTTGCAAGCTCGGCTGAAGAAGTCGAGCTTACGCAGTGATAAAGACAAACGTGACAAGGACTTTAAGAGCAACTCTAGCAGCTTCGCTTCCATGAAAGAAGCTGATTTGATTATGCAATCAAAGGTAATTTTAACAGAATTGGCCATTTTGTAGAGTGGACTTGATGCTTTGAGCCAAACAAGTACACACATTTAACCATTTGTTGCATATAACTGATATATTTTTGTTCTGATTTAGAATGGAGAAATTTTATGCCCATGTATGCTAGAGAAGTCATGTGTTGTTATATTATGGCATTTCATGCTTTAACTTATTGATCTACCGTTTGAAGGCAACATTATATGACATACCAAACTTTGGCTGAGTGTATAGCTGTCATATTATTTTACTGAAGACATTTGACTTTATGAATATGCGGCCATTTCCCAGTGTTTGTGTGCCAGTCGTTTCTGTCGACTTTTGCTGCAGGTTTAGTTTAGTGCACTTCCAGAAAACTTACAGAGTGGGCCAAAAAAACATGGCACTTTACGAGCGAAAGCAGAATGCTTCGCACGTCTTTGCCATCGTCTGGGCGTCTGTCTGTCCGTCTGTCTGTCACACTCGTAAGCTGTATCAAAACAGTGCAAGCTAGGATCACGAAATCTTCACTGTGGGCTGCCCCAAGGTCTCTAGTTTATCGTGACAAAATTTTGTGCCACTGGGTGCAGGGGTTCCCCTCGAACGAGGGCGTTGATGAGGGGTACCCCCCTAAAAAGACGTCATTTTGCCGTTATTGGCTCGAATAATGTGAAAACGGTTGCAGATAGGTACATACATGCTGCTTATCATAACAAGCACTGGTGACAGGCTTTTTG
>Ga0056128_1004042_pt1 | contig 18266 bp, 10 predicted proteins | sample WorMetLIZISLAND2_FD_71113 | JGI IMG/M metagenome (GOLD analysis project Ga0056128, IMG submission 71113) | Marine gutless worms symbiont microbial communities from Max Planck institute for Marine Microbiology, Germany - Olavius geniculatus... ... | reverse complement strand
ACTAAATGTACTTTAAGGTTACCACTCTGGCTGAATTTCTTCTGACAAATGTGGCATGTGAACCAAGTACCTTCATTGTGTGACTTCAGCAGATGTACCTTGAGTTGGTACTGATTTGCAAAATGGTCCTCACAGTGAGTACACGAGTACGGCTGTGAACCAGTGTGAGTATAGACATGACGCTTCAGATGACTGCTAGTTTTAAACAGATTTCCACAGTAACGACAGTCAAAAGGTCTTTTGTTGCTGTGTACATGACGTTTATGTGACTGCAAGTTGCCTGACTGGTGGAAGCTGGCATCACACTGTGAACACTTGTATGGTTTGTCTCCCGTGTGGACTCTCATGTAAGTGTGTAGAGCTCCAGCCACACTAAACGCCTTGTCACACTCAAGACACATGTATGGCTTCTCTCCACTGTGAATTCTGCTGTGTACAACAAGACCACCTGAAGTTGTAAATTGCTTGCTGCAAACAGTACATTCAAACGGTTTCTCTCCAGAATGAATTCGCTTATGTACTGTTAGATCCCGATTGTGACTGAAACACTTTCCACATTCAGTGCACTTGTATTTACTGCTGTGTACATTCATGTGTCGACTCAAGCAATGCTGAGTGGCAAACTGCTTCTCACACTGACTGCATGTATACACCTGATCGGCAGCATGTAGCTGCTCATGATGCTTCAAACTCCATCTTGTTGTATACCGTTTCCCACACACTCTACACGAGTATGGTCGTGGCTTGTCATCATGTGCTTGCTCAGTGATATCATTAGTACTATCAGCTTCAATCTTCACCTGAATTGAACTTTGACCTGTATAATATGAACACAAGACATTATTCTAAGCAAAGATCGTTCTAGGTCAGTGACCAGAAGTGACATCACCGTGTGTACCCAGCCACCGTTTACCAATTAATTTTAATATTTTTAATGGCAAAAAATACTGTGTCGCATGACAACTGCAGCAGTACATAGGTAGGCAATGTGATTTTATAATGCTTATGTTTCTGAGCGTATTTTACATTGACTACAGGAACGCGCAGTGACGTCGTTAGCCTGTCAACATGGCGTCTCGCTTTTTGCGTCATTTTCGTAGATCGTCGATTTCAAATGTAAGTTTCTTCGTGTTGACAAAACGCTGGGTGCCGATATTACTGTCAAAATTCTCAGAAAATTGTGCTCTTTTAAGAAAATGGTAAGTTAATTTTAGTGTCCATGGACCTTTAAAAGTCAAAGTCAAGTCAATTAAATTATTTGACTTAAAGTCTAAGTCAAAGCTAAAGTCAAACGATTTCCGATTTTTCATGTAAAAGGTCAAAGTCTAGCTAGTTTTGTTTGTTTTTGATAAGTGACAGTTAAATTCAAATGATTCTGGGAAGTTAAACATCACTGCTAGAGACATGGCAACTAAATACACTACAAACTGGGCAGGGAGTTGTGAATTGCATGCAGAAAACATCATGTTTCATCACCTTTGTGCATAGTTTTTGGCACCGCTTCGTAATTTTTTGTTATTCATTCATTATTTAATTTAGCAATCCTGCATCACTGTACTACTCTTATGTTTCTATGCTGGTTGTTAAACTTAATAAATGAATAAATATAACATTTACAACAGCCATGTGCTGTACATGTTACTATCACATGACAAACATATCTGCAGCCTTTTAAAGGCATGAATAACTGCTTGGTTGAAGTGATGTGACCTGACTAGTAATAGAGTCATGTGAGTGGAGGCACTGGTGCTCTTTGCTATTCCTGCTATGACCATTCAGTACGCAGCACTGTTGGAAACTTTACGGTAATGCCTAATGGCCCATATAGCAGCATGAGTCTTTTGTGTGGCACAGACTTCCCACTCTAATTGGTACGACAAAATCACAAACATATCATAGGAGTGTTACATATAAGTTTCAACACAGTCTGCAGTGTATTATGTGACTGTAACAAGGCATAATACACAGTAAACCATGTTGCATAAAAGCAGCATGATTTTTTTGCTCTCTACAGGACAAAATAGAATATTATGTTTATCTGGTTGCATTTTGGAGACGTTATTACATCACAGCTACGCCTGAATCGACTCGCTGACATCGCTCACCAAGCTGCTCATAAAAGTCAACGACGCAAATTACAAAACGTCAGCATCGACGTTTGATCGCGTTTTGCCATCGTCCTCAATCACTATTCAACACTACCAGTATTTCACTATGCAACTAGTCAGTGCAAGCATATTCCTTTGTTCAGTCTCCTGTCAATGTCTTCACTTACGTCAGTGTGTGGGTAGAAGGTGGTGGCAAATGTGTAAGACAGTAGTCCTAGTAGTGGTGCACAAAAGGTTAGTCTGGGAAGTCGCAGATAATTACCAGTAGCAGATAGTAACGATATCACGGTTTTAGAAGTAACCGTTACAAACTAGTCATTAAGTATCAGCTCCAGACAGCGACGGCTTGTCCTAAGACAAGTCATTTCGGCGACTGCTGGCCCAGGACCATGGCCCAAAATGCGTCAGGTCAGTGCATGCTATCCGATTACTTAGCTGGCAACTACACATAGGGCACGCAGTGCTGCCAGTGTCTGTGACAAACTCAGGACCTAGTCACGTTGGCTGCAGCCAACAGAGCCAATTGTCATTGCCTCAACAGCATCATCATCCATGACCGTCGACTGTCCGACATAGGATAGGGGAGAGCTGTATGAGTAGACCGATGCGCACAGGAGGAATCATTAAGCACAACATAGCACACTAAACGATTCCTGGAGTAGCAGAGAGCAGAGGCTGATACTAGCAAATGAGTGGCCCGTGGCATGCATATTTCAAGCAATCTGCGCAAGGTCTAATGTTTGTCGAGTTTAGGGGGGCACACCCCCTCTGAATATGCCCCTGCTCTGAACATCAGACATAAACTTTTTCAAGAAATAATTTTCACCAAATTCTGTTAACTTTTTTCTGTTCAAATTATCAATGACTGCACCAGTGAAAACCCACACTTGTGTTAGCATTTACTACAACTACTGTACCATTTGCACAAAAAAGTTACTTCAAGCTCCAACTGTCTGTTTACTGTCACTGAAACTGTCAACAGATTAGCAATGTAAACAACAAACAAAATCTCAAAACACAAACTACAGCCACATTGTTGTAATTGGCATAACGAAACACAACTGAAATTTAACAAATTCATAACTTCAGATCAGCGATCTGACAAGTCATCAAAAATTGATACACTCAAATCGATGACCACCGATCTGTAGTAGCCATTTATATTGATATGTTCAGACTGTCGCGCAAGACACAACAGTGATGTTTGTGCACAGACAAATGCCCATGAAGCTTCATGTTAACCTTCAGTTTTATAACTGTGTAATGTAGCACCGTTTGGCACTCCACGAAGCATGTGTTAAATTCTAATTATATGCGGCTGTGCAGAATTATAGCACTTTTCCTGTTGTGCTAGTTAACTGTTCGAATCTGACTTGGACACATTTTGCATGCAGAAGAAATAAAAAATGAATTCTAGTGAGAAATAGTGTGTAGTGAAAAACAAGTGGCAGTTAGCCTCCAACAGTATGGAATTTTATCTTTTTTTCCGTTTTTGTAAGCTTTACTTATGAAGTAATCAAGAAAATTTGGTCATTTCATTCATGGACTCTTTGAAAAAGATTCATCAATCAAGAATGGATTTCTTCATGAACCCAGTGGTCCGCCAAACCTGATGGCCTCATCAGCTCTGAGATCTTCAGTGCAGGCACGGCCGCACTTGGTATGTCACCTGGTATGAAATATTACGCTATTTACAAACTAATGGAAGACAAAAAATCTGTACATAGAAGCGCAACTTCAACAATGACTCATGGGCATATAGGTCTATTAGGATGCCGAGTTGACATGTAGTGAAGTGCAGTAAGTGTTGAGTTGCATGTCACGATCTGAATTTATCGATCAATATATGCGGCATTCTTGGATCGGCGATCTGGGGATGTCAATTTTTGACAACAATTATCAGATCGCTGATCTGAGCGTATCGCCATGCATTTTTTACTGATTTATCGCATTCGCTTGGATAAGCAAAGCACCAATCGTTAAAACACGTGGAGCTACTATGTGTATATAACAGATACAAACATGTTTTGATTTCTCTTCAGCTTTACAACAACGCGAGCCATCAGTTTCCAGTCACCCACGTTGTTTTACAAATGGACCGAAAGACAACTATTGTATTGACTATTAATTACTGTAGGCTACGAAATTCGAACAATTCACCAGTAAAACTTTATCAAATATTTTTATACAGCAAACTACAAAACATACGGAAACGGAAGTCAAGAATCTAACAGTAGACAAAAAGCAGACTTACGTGTAAAAATAACAAATAAGTAACAGAATTTATTTATCGTCCAGTTTTGCCTTTTTTTATCCAGAGCTGCATAAAACTAAGTTTTTGCGTAAGATTTATGTTTTTTAAATTATTTTTTTTGCTTTTTAGGTGTCCTGGCACTAGCATACAAAGAAAGCCGAGCGCATGACACCGGACAGATAAGTCAGAGTTAGGGCCAATTCGGTAATCAGTTATATCTGTTGACATTACGGTTTATATATTCTACGGAGTGGGCGTGTCTTCGATGGCGGAAATTTTAACCATTTTAACAAGCAAACTGAATTAATATAAAGATTAAAGTCTGACATGGCTCGAAAAGACCTTGAAGGTGTATTGCGAAATTTGTATTGTTTTTTGGAAATTTTGCAAAAATCGCGATCGGATGAGGTTTCCAACTGGGACAAGCAGTCTATGTCCCACGCACTGAAGTGGGCCGCTTTTGCTGATCAGGCAAGTGATGATTATATGCATATTAAATCAAGGTCTGGAGTGATACTGGTCGGTGTTAAACGAATTTACACACTGCAGGCAGTTGCGCAACTGACATTTATTCCACAGTCGTCGACGGTCTGCGGTTATGTAACGATTCGGGTCCGCTATGCCGAAGGTCCGTTATTTTGAAAGTTCATTATTCGCACTAACCCTAAGGCTGACTCTAACCCTAACTCTAACCCTAAGCCTAAGCCTAAGCCAAACGTTAGCACTGTGGCGCATATCTGCACAGTGGACTTTCAGAATAGCGGACCTTTGGAATAGCGGGCCAGTACTTATGTGACATAGTTATGTCATTCGATTGGTCACAATTGGCTGCACCCATGTAGTTATCACTTTTAGTAGGTGCTAAAACTGGTAGTACGAGAATTGAAATTAGTAAAAACATTAATCTTTATAGTGATTAATTCAAATCATAACCAACACATTTCTTCTTCATTGTTTTTATTCTGATAAAGCACAGGTTAGAGTTGAGTAATGCTGTGCATGGTTTGTTAATGATAGCAATAGCTATAGTTTTAGCAGCATAGTAACTATGTGTAGGACATCTTTAAAAGTGTGTATTCATGACATTGATGAGTACAGGTATTTGCTCAGTCGGAAAACAAACTTTATCGTGACCAGCTGGATGCCGAGGTTCAGAAACTTGGCCGTTTGCACTGGCATCTTGGTGATTACGTCGTGAAGTTGGCCTCGCTGCAACACAGCAGAGAGAAACTGATATCCGTGAGTTATACTGCACTGAGTTTACCATTGTAGCTAGAATTTACATCGTAGTTTTTTGAGGACCACAAAATTGCCATATTCACAGAATATCAACGTTTGCACATAGTTTTGAGGAATTCAGTACAGGCCAGTGATTAATATTTTTTTTAACTCAAATCCAAGTTTGCAAATTCAAGTTTGATGATGAAACTGCCAATCTTCTGATATCAACTGACTGCTTCGGCAGTCAGCTAAACTCCACTGCAATATGAAAAGTTTGATTAATGATTATTGAACATTTGATACACTATGACAGACATTTTTATATTAAAGAGTGACATGGGGATGAACTAACATCCCCATCCCCATTACATTTCCATAAAATTGTCCCCATCCCCATCCCATCCCTGCATGTTTTGTTCCCATCCCCGTCATTCTTTTGATGATAACGACTGCCGCTAATTATCCACACATTTTACTACTCTTGGTTGCTAATGTACTGTAAATAATAATGTTTATAAAATCGACAGTGGACAAGCACAGAGTTACTATTAATTATCATGGAAAAATGACTAGCGTTCAGTTTACTTCACTAAATACATTTAGGCCCTACTCTAGTTGCAGAAATTATAGGCTTAGATGTATGTAAGTAGCACAAGTATAATTGTAGTTAGGGATGTTAATGAGACTTGACTTGCTCGAGACTCCAAAAAAATCTCGAGCTCGAGAATTATATTTCTTGCTGGTAGAGAATTCCGAGAATCTGAATAGAGTGCAATAAACAACGTTTTGTTCAGCCGTGAGTCGCGATCAACTGTTTACCACCATCTACAGTCAATTGACAGTTTGACACTAATTGAGTTGGGTAAGAGGAAGAGAGCTGCCCTCCCACCTCCAGGCAGACACCTGTGATGTTGTGCCCAGGGCATTCACACCATAGCAGCAGCAGCGGCAGCGGGCGTCACCTTTGCAAATACACTAAGTTCCATCGAGTACTCTTCGAGTCCCAGAAAAAGAAATTCTTCTATCGGAAAACAAAATTCTCAAAAATTAACATAGTTGTCCTCATTACCATGGGTATACCGCAAATTTTATCCCCATTTCCACGGTACTACCGTGGCTTTTATCTCCATTCCCGCGGGAATACCGCCGTTATTGTCCCCATCACTGCGGTAATTACTGCGATATTACCACCATCCCCATCCCCATGTCACTCTGTATTTTATATATTTAATTAACCCAAATGTTTCCAATTTGCACCATGGAATTAGACAAATTTACAAGCCACAGAATTCGGCAATTTTGCATGCAGAATTTAAAAAAAAAGTTGCTGCGTAAGGCAGCAGGCTGTGATTCCTAATTCAAGTTGCCAATGTTTATTTTTGGAACTAAGTAGCAAACCTTTTGCTATGATTTTGCATATTTTTCTGATATTCTGTATAGTGTTGAGCTTAGGTTTTCAATGCTGATTAGCATGCTGCACTCTTATTACCACCATATACGACGTAGTCACATCAAAAAATTTCTAACGTATTTTGCTTCTGATAGTTGACTTCAATTATTTGTGTGTCTTGATGGCTGTTTAGTTTTAGTATGCTTCTATTCTAATTTTTTGGTGGATCTAAGCTTCAGCCAGGTGTGTGGGGGGGGGCAGAATATCCCTCTCGCTCCTTCCTTTCTTCCTCCCTTTTCCTTTTCCCCTTTCTTTCCCTCTTTCCCTTTTCCGCTTTTTCTTTTCCCTTCCTTTTCCCTTAGAAGTAGGACCTCTTGAATCTAGCTATGGTGTCTGTTGGAGTGATGTAAGCTTCTCTATTTGGGTCTGGGGCAGAGCCTCAATTGAAATCGATGAAATCGAATTTGGTGCATTTTAGCCTTAAAATATAACATCTGATGGCAATAATTTTGATTAATTTTGATTATTTGCTTGATACACGAACTTATTAACTAGCAGTTTGGCAGATCATATAAAGTATTTAAGAGGGGAGGGAGGGGTGGCTGCCCATCTGCCCCTCTACCCCCCCCCCATTTGGATTCGCCACTGACTGAAATTATTTTTTATGTGTGTTTGCTTGACGTCTGTTGTTGTCATATAACAATGGTTCTAGTCAACTTATAAATGGGAGAGTGTGCTGACTGTATTCCGTATTGCTTGCAGAATTTACTGCAGAATGCAAATCTGAAGAGTGAATTAAAGACATCTCTGTTGAATGATTTAGAGCATATTAGTTATGGCAGTCTTTCTGAGGTACTGCCACATTGTTGGATTTCATTGCAGTTTTTACTAGTTGGGAATTGCCATTTAGGAGATTTGTTATATATTTTCTTCATGAAGTGGTTGCAGGAACAAAATGAAAGTAATCAAAAAAACAAAGAAAAAAGAAGTACCATTTTAGTGATGGATACTAGTAAGCCTATGCAACTAATGAAAATTGTGCTATTTGTTTAATGCTCATAGCACATTAGAAACTTTGTAATGATGCACTGGTAATATGTTACGTTACATTTTTAGTATACATCTGTGCGTATATTGGGTGGACAGCATGTTTTCTTAGTTCTGTGGTGGTGTTTTTTGGAGAACCAGCTGGCAGAAGTTCTGTAACAGCATTTTCTATGCATTTACTTTGATGTGGAGTAAATGTGGCCTGTCAAACAAAACTGAAGTGTATTTGTGTATATATGACGTTATGGGCTGCAGAAAATAATGATTAATTACTTAGTTAATTAAATCGTTAAAAATTGTTTGAAAAAATTTTTGGATTGATTAAAATTTTGAAAACTTTGGACTTTTGGATGTTTGTAATATCACTTACCTGCTCTATGTATAGGATGTGTTGTCAAGATTTTCAGTTCTCTACTTTTTGTATAGTGTTCAGTTTGCAGTTTGCACTTTGTAAGCTCTCAAGATCAGACTCGTAATTTGTCCACACATATTTGAACTGAATCATTGTTGCATTTTTCGACTGCTTTAGGCTTTGGTTTGTGAAGGCAAGCATTTATCAGTTGTAGAATTGTACAGGTTTTATGATCTGACTGACAACAAAAATTGCTCAAAATTAATTGAATTATATGAAGCAGAGTTAATTTTTGGAGAATAATGAATTGAAAATTTGTTACTGTAGTCAGTATCAGCTGTAATGTTGGTCGGCTGTTGACGTGTGCTAGCTGTGTAGTCGTATGACGTCAACACAAGCTCTGTCTGAAGTTCTCATGTCGTCTCAGCTAACGTCGTCTCACGATGATGCTAGCTCAGTGTCCGATGTGAAAAAAGATGAGGTGGCTTATGAGAGTGAAGCAAGAGTTCTTTGCCACTCTCTCATGCAAAGCCTTGGCCGTGCTTCACGGTTAGCTTTATTACTGTGCTAGTGTGCTTGTTCATTTTCTTTAAGGTTTTTTATTTTAGTATTTTCTAGCCTTTGTATTGATTATTTTTGAAGGTTTGTAGGCGATTTTGCCTATAGCTGCACTTCTGTCCGTAGTGTGGTCTGTTCTTCTGTCGTCTGTCACGATCATGCATCCTGTGTAAACCGGTTGCTGGATTTGATGCCGTTTGGCTGATGTACAAGTTTGTGGTTTCTAATGTGTTAGGTTGGTGTTTCTGACACCTCAAGTTAGGGTATATTTGGGGTCAAACTTTTAACCAAAATATGCAATTCTGGATTGCTGCCACCACCTGGTGAATGGAAACGAAGAAATTTTGTCGTTTTATAATTAGTCACTTTAGACTTTTTATGTTGATTACTAGCAAATGGAAATTTACTACTTAGTCTAGTCATGAAATTGACTACACGGTGTTTCATTAAAGGGACCCTTTTTGTTTTTTTTCATAATTCACTCAAATGCTGATCAATTTGCACAGATTTTTTACCATTTGTAGCAGAAGAAATACTAATTCAAAATACTGCAGCAAAATATGGCAGTTGATTAAATATTCTTTTTTAGTTGTGACGTAATGCTGACGTCATAATGTGTCACAGGTACAAGCTTGATAGTCTCCACTGGTGCTGTCAGTTGCTACCCTGCTTTGATGGTGAACTTTATCTGGTTCACTAATGAAAAATTGTTTATCACGTCATCACTAAGCAACATGGGGACATGAAATCAGGCGTCCTGCAATCCAAAAACGCAACCATTTTGCTAGCTCGATGTGCTAGTGCACTCTCTTGCTCGAACAATGAACATGTGAAAGTCCAACTATCCCACAGACACGTAAATGTGATCGCTTTGCACGTTTTTGTGGCTGCAACTATAAAAAATTAAAAATTTGTCATCAACAAATCAGATTTTTTACCTTCGGAGCAGGTTAGCAACTGACAGCACCAGTTGAGACTATCAAGCTTGTACCCGTGACACATTATGATGTCAGCGTTATGTCACAACTAGCAAAGAATATTTAATCAACTGCCATATTTCGTTGCAATATTTTGAATTAGTATTTCTTCAGCTACAACTGGTAAAATTTTCATGTAAATTGATCAACATTTGAGTGAATTATGAAAAAAACAAAAGGGGTCCCTTTTTATGAAACACTGTATTTGTACAGGAGTTGCTTCAGATTTGTAATCCCATAGATATTTTATATCTTTGGATATATTTTTCATATTATTTTGCTGCCAGACAACTGGAAAAAAATTGATTGTCGTATTGTTTTTATACTTCTAAATCTGTTTTTTTTGTAGTCTTTTTTATATTAAGAAGTGTGTTGTTGTTTTGAAATGTTTTTTCTGGCTGTGGCAGGGCTCATGTTATAGAAAAACTGCAGATGTTTGCTTCTTGCAAAGATGGAATTGTGAGTGAATTACAAGTTATTTTTAAATTGACTAGTATTTTTTTTGTTTTTCTTTGTTGGCTTTTGTTTAACTTGTCTACATTTCTTGAACATTGCCACAAGTAAGCCAGGTCCTCGTGAAATGCAGGTTAACAGTTAGTAGATAATTGTGGAATTTTTGAAAAAAAGCTCAGCAGTTTTAAGAAAAAAACTCACCCGTTTTAAGAACTATTTATCACATTTTTGCCATTTATACTGATAAGACTTAGCAGTCTTCTTTGGCAGCGTGAGTTTGCTTTTATTGATCACTTGACAACTATAGGACTTAATCAAACTTCAGAGTATGAGCTTTTCTGCGAGACATGAAAACGCAACTGTGTGATATGATTATTTGTTTCTTTATTTGTTGGCATGCATGTAGTTATTTTTGAATGGACTCGAACTGTGGAACTGATGGGAGTGAAAACTCTTGATATTCAGTGGCATTGTGTCCACTGGCTGACATTGTGCACTGCAATTGTATGCACTTAAATAATGGGCAGTTTTCCCTCCCCCCAAAAAAAGAACTTTAGTCTCTCAGAGAAAATTTTTTTTATAGAAAATTTCATTCAAAAACACAAATTTGGGACTAAAGATACAACATTTTTGAGGAAAATTTTGGGGCAAAATTGAGATTTTTAAACACCCATAATCTTGTATGTTTCTAATTTACAGTTATCTGTCTGATTGCAACTTTATTATGCTGTTGATGAAGTTCATAGGTTTAGTTGTTATGTTAATACACCATGTCCCAAAATTAGTGGCATCCTTTGCTTTAGAAACACCTAATTTATTTTGTAGTTCATGGATTTCAATGAAATATCATACACTGCACTATCTTAACATTACTAAACATCATACGTATTACATATGGCGACTGCACCTTACAGTGTGTGTGCTCAGTGTAGTGTCATTATGACATCTGAGTTTCTTTAAATTGGGTTTATGTTGCGATGAGCAAAGCAACCAAGAAGTGGTGCACCAGTTTAAGAACTTGCGTCAAGGTGAAATGTGGCCACTTCGAGCACAAACTTTGAAGACTGGTTCAGAATGATTGTCTCCATGAATGTTTCAAACTTTGTAAAATAAAAAACCTGTCAGATATTGATGATTTTACGCTAACTTGTCTGTAGGGTTGGCACTTATTTTGGGACACGATGTACGTGGAGCTGTGTTGTGTCCTGTATTGCACAGAATGTGATAGCATCAGCACTAGCCATAGCTTCGTCATCATCATCACTGCAGCACGGCATCAGCACTCTCAGTAACGTCAGCAGCAGTGCCGTCTGTGACGTTCTACTGCAGTTCTTCCTCAAACTTGTTGAAACGTCGGAAGAGTACGTACCTGACATTTGCTAAAATTGTCAGTTTTATTTTCTGCTGTGATAGGACGTTGGACTCGGGATCTAGAGCTTGAGGGTTCGACTCCCGGTCGCTATCAGTTGGTTACTACTTGGATGGGTGACTGTCTGCGGACAGGTAAACCATCTCGGTGTGTTACCAAGTGCCAAGGTCAACTCAGCTTTTCAACCCACGTAAGTAGGCAAATTGAGTACTGACTTGTCTGTTTGGGGTAAATGTGGTGCATGTTCATCTGCATTGGGTGGCAGGTTACACTGTGTGATCCCATATGGCAGATGATGCTCTGTGGCTCTGCGATGGATTTCCCATGCCATTTAAGCTTTTAACTTGGCAGCCATTGCAAGTGTTGAGTCATTTATTGCTAATATAGCACGGCACTAAGCATCCAGTGAGCTTTAGACAGACAAAGCACACTGTCTATAGCTACAGTTGCATTTTAGTGGCCTGAATCAACAGTTTATTATTAAAGTGCTGCAAATACATTGAAATTTGTGATGAATATGTTGACTGTTGGAGTGTAATTCATGTCTGTACTTTTAACAGTCAAGTTGCAAAACTTTTTGAATTCCCCTTTATCATCATTAGTAGTTATTACTCTGCCTCTGGGCTGACTCACTTTTTAATTCAGTCTAAGTCCGTCAACATCGAAAGTCTATGTAGATTCAAGGTGTGTGATGGCTGAATGAAAAGATGAGTATCTATTCGTCTAAGGATGCCTATCATGCTGCTTTAAAGTGCCTTTAAATATGATTCGATCTTAACTATGTCAATTCAGTCTCGTAATCTTTCTCCGTGAAATAATACAATGAGTGTAACACCGTTGTTGTTACCTATGTGACTTGATTTGATCGGAAATACTCCGCATTTGCTGAGGATTTGTGCATTCATTTAGATGTTGTAGTCTGTTCTGGTCAGTTTCTCCGGTATTAATGGCGCGAATCTGCTGCCAAAGTTCTGATCTGTTTGATCGTTATCTCCGCTACCTCTTCCGGTAATTTTCTTAACCTCGTTTTGCTTATGTGTACTCATAATGAATTTGCGTTGGAACTTTGCTTCTTGTTTGCATTTATTTTCTGTGCTCGCTTGGTCGGTTACAGTGTTAACAGTAATTCTTATCTTTCCTCTGCACTAGTTAGCTTTGTAGCACTGTAGCTGTTGTCAGTCTGGACGAGTATGTTTGTCTTAAGCAGCAAAAACAGTGATGTAGACAGGAGGGCTAAAGCTTCACCCCCAAAGGGTTAGAGGGGACCCATGGTTCTGGGACAAAGGAACATTGTGATTATGCCAAACTGTGTTAGTTTTGCATGCACAAAAATTAACTGCAGCATTTTGTTATTTCATATATTTGCATCCACTAAGTGCATATAATTGAGGGTTTTATAGACCAACAATGCATTTGCGACCGGGCTTTGCCTTGGACCCCACTGGAAGGGTTTACCTCCGCCTCCTAACTTGTGGGGATGGGGCACTCTACCCTGTTCCCAATAACAAATTTTCATTCCAGTCTTCAGCTTTCATTTTTGGCTCTCAGCCTCGGTGTCAAACTTCTAAGCCATCCAAAGCCTTTCTGTACCTACGCCTTAGACTAAAAACACCTGGTGTGTGAATTTGTGAATATATTGACCGTAGAATGGAAAACATCCTATCTCAGGCTATCTGTTGTCTATAATATTTTGACATTTAATTTTTAAAAAAAATTTTCACATGATGCATTTTTCAGATATTATTTCCAGTGTTTGTTAATGTTTTTGTGAACTTCATTTATAAATACCATACATATTTGCTTGCTATGCATCATATTTTGCAATGAAATAAATATATTTGTGTAGCATTTTGAAGAACTTTGTAGTTAGCAGTTAGGATGTTTTTGCTATAGACAACTGTAGATATGATGTTTGCCCTGCATGTATGTACAGGTGTGGTGACTGTCTTCACCCAGACTATGGCAACTTTGTAACTTGCGGCCGCAGACTTACACACGCCTGGAGGTGCGGAGTCACACGCTGGCTATTATATGGCATTATCTGTGCTAACATCTGCTAGTATTTATTCTCATATATGCAGCTGCTATACACCTTGAATCCCCTGTCCTCCAATAAACAGCATTATGAGATTGATGATTGTCTGGAGGATAACAGGGAAGATTATTAGAACTACCATTATTTTTCATTACTCACGCCCAAGTATAATGGAGTTTTTACAATTTTTGGGTTTAGCACATTTTTATTTTTTGTGTTTTGTGTTTCTGTAAAGGTCAAACTTTTTGTTTCTTAATAATGTAAAGGTTAAACTTACTGTTCCGTTAATGGAACTATGTGTTTGTGTGCATTTAGCCTGGAAAGGCCGTCCCAGAAATGACCTATATTATTTCAGGCGGGACGTTAAACCCTACTCACTTACTCTCTCACTAGGCACCTTGAACGATAATCACCGAGTCTTCGAATGATAATTCTTGTAGAAGTGCTGCAACTTGCTGGATTATGTGCATTTTACAGTATCTGGAAGGAAATTTGGTGGTGTATTTGCATCACAGCTGAAATTAATGTACTCGGTAGACAGTAATTTGCAAATTTTAACATTTGATAGCAATTTTAACATTTAGGTACTAAAGCCTGTCATAGAATTTTGGAGTCAGTAACTACGCGCATTTTTCGATTCTGCAGTTTCACTTATTATCACTTATCCATCGCATAAGCAGTTTTGTCTGTTTATAAGTTAAAATAGACCAGACCCATTTTTGCGAAAAGGCCTTGTGTAAGCTTTCAGTCAGTCAAACAGTAGATGCATAGGCAAATATTCAATATAATAAGACACTAGCTATTGTTTGTTATATATTACACTGTATATTTTGTAAGAACTAAGTAAGATGTAAATATATACTCAACAAATGTTTAATGTGTGCATTTTTTGGTTCTTGTTATCCACCTACTTCGTATGCTTATCAAGCTACATTATCTGCCTATAAAACTGTTTTTGATATTTCTGTATCTTTAAACATTTGTGTATTTTATAGTTTTTTAACATTTATGGCTTACATGGTTCCCACAACCACAGGTCATGAAATGTTTTGAATTTTAGATTTTCAAAATCATCACCTCAAAAGTCTTGAAATTGGATGTAGATATTGAAAAGGTCATGAAATTATTTGGCCTGTTTCTTTATGAAGAACTAAGTAGTTTAATCGCTATTTTTATTTCCATTATGTTGCACTAGAATCACTGACGTACAATTTCATTTGCCTATTTTTTAAAACAACTACTACTTGCTATCAGTGGTTTCTGCAATACTGTACTAATTTCTAAATTTTATGTGCAGAATAACAGTAGATATTTGTCTGGTAATGTGTAACACTTGACATGCCAAAACAGTGCCATGCTTTTCTTTTAAAGTTGTCTAAACAGTCATAATAGACTGATAGAATAGGTCATGAAATAGATATTAAAAACTGTAGAATTTTGAGTGTTAATTGTGAACCCTGATTTAATTTAATGTTTTCATGTTCTAAGTTCTTTCGGTTAGTGAATGAATATTGGTAGTGTGTTGTGTTGTAAATAGGTTGGATTCGTCCGACCGACGTGCACTATCGTACGATGGACTACGCCAGCGCCTGTTACAACTGTTGTTTAACACAAACTGTCATCGTCTGGCGTCAGTCACTTTGTCCGAGCTGCAGACTTTGGCAGATCTCTCTGACAGAGAACCAAACTTGTGGAAGAATTTGTTGACCGATCTTCGAATTGCTGTTGCCAATAACTAAAATGCGATGCGATTGAACCAGTGTAGTACATTGTTTTCTGATGCTCCTGTATGGCAGTGATCGGCAGTGATGTTAAGTTCTTGAGCCTCGAGGTCAAAATTTTGTCCTCGGCCTGAAAGATCTGTTCTTGGCCTGTCCTCAAACTTTTTTATTTTGGCCTCGTGAAAATGTATGCTGTAATATCGTGCGCAAAAATGGTGAAATCTTTGCTGTATAAGATTCTGCGTTACAATTTAGCCTACTAGTAGACACTATCACAGTGATTTTCAACCGGGGTTCCACAGAACCCAAGGGTTCCGTGAGCATATGCCAGGGGTGCCGCGTCTGGTCAGGAAAAATTTTAAAATAACCCAGCGTGCAAAATTACGTCAAACCAAGCCATTAAAGTGTAGACGTTCGACGATTGTTTGTTATTTTTATCACATACACATAATGATAGTATAGGGGATCGTTTGAAAATTACCCTTGGCCTTGGCTTCACGGTTCTGGCCTCTGCCTCAAAGGTTTGTCTGACAGGAAGAGAGAGCAGGGTTTTTTGTCAGCAGTTTCAAACAGTTCACTTAGTTCGTGGGTTGTCTGTTTACATGGTCCAATTAAGGCATAGAGTAGACCCAACTAGGCCACGGCCTAGACTAGGGGGGTCTGCAATTTTTGGGGGCCTCTTGCTAAGCTGCAATAAGTTTGGTTAGCTGATGTGATATTTAAGGCTAAATGCACCATATTCGATTTCAGCTGGGTCTCCTTTCCAGACCCGGCTTAAGGAGTCACAGTACTCTCCCAGATGTACTAGCTGGATTTAAGAAGAAGAACGAAGATTTTGCATAGGCACTAGGCAGCTAGCTGAACTAGGCCCAGTGTTTGAATTGTGAAAAATTAGCTGGGGGGTTAAACTTTTCAATGGTCGAAGCCCAACCAAAATTGTGATGTATATGACCCCCATGTACATAATTTGACAGTGAGTTAGGAGGTTGAGAAAACAGTTGGGGGTTCAAACCCCCGGCATTTCGGACACTGACTAGGCCCGTTGTGTGGGAGTTCATCCCCTTTGCGACGCTTTGAGCCGACGAGGGCTGAGCCCAATTAAGCTAGCATACAGCCCAAGTCGGCCAAATGGCCGGCTCAAATTAGCAGCCAGTGCCTTTAACCACTGGCCCAGTATACCAGCAGTCCTGGCCACAGGGCCTGCTGTTGCACAGAACCTGCCGTTTCTTCCCTGGCGATTCGTTGCGGCAGTTAGGCCTGTTTTTGTGTAGCTTTGGCAAACGCCTCCTAATTACGAATAGGCCTATGTGTATGTACAGGGTGGGCCAAAAATGGCACCATTTTTGTACACCTTATAATTTAACCAAATATTAACCGATTTTCAGAATTTTTTACTGTCAGAATCAAGAGACAATCTGTAATAAAACTATCGCTATAGATCCCACCACACTTCAAGTGTGTCGCTACACTACCTTGTGAAATGTCAGTGTCTTTAGAATAACAATCAAAAACAAGACATTTTGAGAAATTAACAACAGAAACGTGTTTGTTGTCTCAGTTATTGTCTAAAATGTCATATATCACAGTTTTCACGTCAATTGTTTAATGTGTCCGCCTTGTTGCTGGACGAAGCATCCAAGATGGCGACGCCACTGACCAATGGTGCGATTAATGTAACGCCGCATTTTGCCCCACTCAGCGACGAACGCCTGCTTCAGCTGGTTGACTGTCGTGATTCGTCAAAATTGACAAGCCATCTGTTGAAGAATATCTCAAACTGCATAACTGACTGGATTTAAGTCTGGGCTGTTTGGGGGCCACATGGCAGGCTCGATCAACGTTGGTCACGCAACAGGTCAGTAGTGTCGCTGGCTTGACTGCGTCATCTGATATTTCACAAGGTAGTGTAGCGACACACTCAAAGAGTGGTGAGACCTATAGTGATATTTTTATTACAAATTGTCTCCTGATTCTGACAGTAAAACAAAATTTGAAAATTAGGTTAATGGTGCCATTTTTTTGGCCTACCCTGTACATGTAGTGTGTACGTAGGCCTTCCGAAGTCTCGAGTCACCTTCAATTTCTCGTCACCCGCTCACCCGCGCAAAATCATTATCATCCGGCTGCGATGAACGTCTTCTATTTTAGTCCCAATCACTAGATTTGGTCAGTTGATTCTTATGAAAAAAAAACTGAAATTGCCTCGGATGTCGGATTGTCTTATTTTAAGGCTAAAATGCATAAAACTGGAATGGGTTTAAACGGTCTTATTTAAAAGGAAATGGGGAGAAACAACGAAAAAAGGAAGGGAGAAGATAAAAAAAGAAAGAAAAAAGGTGCACAGGAAGGGAGATTACCAATCACCCGCATAGACGGTATGATGGGCCTAATACCCCGTTTACACGATCGAGCCATGGCAATTAGCATGCTAATTAGGAGAGCGGGTGGGTTGTAATTGGAAGGCCTATATAACACGTGATCAGCTGTGGTCTTAGTCTAGGCCTACAGATCCCCGCAGTAACGCGGCACTCCCACAAAAATTCATCCATCTCTTGCACGTGGCGATTATGGCTAGATGAAAATCACGAATTCACGGAAGCTGTGAATTTTGGTGCTTGCCGTGAATTTTAGCGTTTGCCGTGATTTGCTGTGAATTTTTGCACGGGCTGCACATTTGTGTCAAAATCCGTAAAAATTCGATTGTTAAACATTAAATGTTGACCCTAATATGACCTCGTTGATCATTATGATAATCATTTGCAGCCGTTTATATTTTACTTA
>Ga0056128_1004041_pt1 | contig 18266 bp, 10 predicted proteins | sample WorMetLIZISLAND2_FD_71113 | JGI IMG/M metagenome (GOLD analysis project Ga0056128, IMG submission 71113) | Marine gutless worms symbiont microbial communities from Max Planck institute for Marine Microbiology, Germany - Olavius geniculatus... ... | reverse complement strand
AAAGACGCTTTTAATTCGAAATATATTAAATATTTATCGTGCATATGCGGAGATGGGCGTGGCACTTTTTGGGCTTCAGAGATTTTGCTGAATCCACTATCTATGGTTTTTATATCTGTGGTCCGCACACTCTTCGTTATGTACCGGTGTTTAGACGTATCAATGTTTTTTTAACTTTCTTAAATCAATATTCTGTGTGCTGTAGTGATGGCCGTCGTAGAGGAGAAAAAGTTTGAAAATGAAGTTAAATCTCAGGACATTGCGATAAAAGCGGATCAGACAAGTGATGTAAGTTTGTGAAAATTTTGTATAGCTTACCATTACCAAATTATGCGATATTTACCAACTTCCGTTATCAGCTACCTTGTTTTGTTCGTTGGCTCGCTTTAGCTGCGTTTTTCATCAGCTAACGGGGCGGGGCTGTTCTACCAGACTCCGCCCCTATTGCCTTATTTGGACGCTTATTCAACTAGGTCAACCACTAACGCGATCTGCCTATCGAGATAAAACTGGTCATAGTCTTTCTACGGTAGTCTAGTGACTCTGTGGTGGGCGTGTCCGTTTGTTTTGGTTTTTATCATTGAACTAGGGTATGACTAATTACCACAACGGACCACAGCGGAGCCGCAGTGGACCACAACGGACCGCAACGGACCGTAAATGAACAAATGTAACATAAATGTTGTCTGCTGTTGCCCTTGTATTTGTATATTAACTTAGCGTGAACACTCCAATTTTCAGCTAAACTACTGAACTGGAACTGCTGTAGGCTTTCGCACGTCTCGTGGCTTTTCCACTTTACTTTGTTGAGATATTGCTAAAGAATGCTGCTCAGCTATTTTGTCTAATTACTGATACTCTTGTGACCTATATGAGTCTTACATGAATATGCAGGTTTCTATTAAATGCTAATACGGCTTCGTTTAGAAATATGCCTCAAGCAATTAGCAACCTGGATATAGGCTACATGGCCGCATTCGCTGTAGGTCTAGCTAGTATGCCTAGTGAATTTAATTAGGCTTGGGCATAATTAGATTCGACTAACTGAGTAACTGACTGTAGGATTTTATTTACATTTTGTTAAATTTTTATTTGTGATGGCAAAGGGCAACAGCAGACAACATTTATGTTACATTTGTTCATTTACGGTCCGTTGTGGTCCATTGCGGCTCCGTTGCGGCTTCGTTGCGGTCCGTTGTGGTAATTAGTCATACCGATTGAACTATTCCTAAATATTATGTAATAATTTGATCTATGTGATCCACTCCTCCGATGCCTTGGTTGTAGGCATGAATACTGGCTGGCTGCGTGACTTCGATTGACTTTCCCTGAGCACTTGACCATCTCTTGGCAGTAGCTACTGGCTCGATACCATGACAGTTTGACACAGCTGTTACCACACTGTTGTCGTTGCATCGCACCACAAGAATATTCTAGGAACTGTCCAGCCTGTAATTAAAGCTGCCACGTGACTGCTTGGCAAAATCCTTTACATCTGTCAGTGAGCACTGCTCTATCCTGTTTGCACGTACTGTCGTCGCCAGTAGTATGTTTGGTGATGCCAATCGAAGTAGTGGCAACGGCATTGCAGAAGCTGCTTGGCCGTCAAATTGTTCATGGTGCCACCATCTTCATTGCGACTGTTCTCATCGCTCAGTTTACCACCACTGGGAGACACGATAAAGATGTCTGCTGACGTAAAGTGGCCGGTTTCCTCCAGTTCGTGCAACACATCTGCTACCCAATATCTGCATAAACAACATTTTTGTGAATTTAATGCAATAAATGTTTACCTGCCACAACTAACTGCACACAAAACAACCTAGAAACAGTTTTTAGACAATAACTCAACAAGCTGTTATTGTATACTAATATTTCAAGCAGAATGTTGCTGCAATATAATGATTACAGGAAATGATAAAGGTGTGGCCTGTTGCGCTTATAATCCCATATATGGGATTGCTCTATAACCAGCCACTACCGGTTACAATAATGCAGGTTACCAAAGTGAACATTTGTACATTGCTAATTAACAAATGATAATTATGTAACAATATGTTGCTATAATATGAAAATACTCAGTTATTACCTTTTGCGTGTAGGCATTTTCCTGAAATCAACTTTTTCACACGATAGTTAACAACAAACATGCCCACTGCAAAAAGTATATAATTTAGAGTCCCATAGATTATTTAGCTATAAGAATAAATAGTGGTGGGCAGACTACCGAATTTAAATTTGTAGCCTGACATAAAATAACACGAAAATGGGAAGTGTATGGAACCGTCACATATTTGGGATCGTAGGTATTAATGGGTTAAGTTGCACAAGTCGGGGTGACCAACCTAACACGTCATATCTAGCTTAAAATGATGACAAAGTTACGTTTAAATATTCTTTAAAACACAATTTTTGAAAATAAGCTTATCTCAAAAACAGTGCATCAGAGCTCAAAAATTAAAAAAAAATCCTCCTTTACTAACCTGCTACCTGGAAATTATTTTCTTAACAAGATGGGGTCATAGAAAATTTGAATAGTCTTTGGTGAAATTAAATATTTTATGGTAGACGTTGATGCCGGCGTGGACATAGACGTGTTGAATATTAATATATAAATCTTTATTCGCCACACAGTCAGCAGTTCACAACCTCAGTACAGACAGTCCATACATAACAGAATTAGTGGAACATGACATTTTATGGAGAAATGATGATTTACAACAACTTAGTTCAGTGTCCAATGCACACAAACCAATATTAACTTGAACAAGCTCAATAGCCTTAATGATGCGGGACCAGTCAAATGCGACACATCTAGTTTAAAAATAACAAAGTTAGGTTTAAATATGCTTTGAAACACATTTTGCAAATATCTTGAAAACAGTGCTGGTGAATTTGAATTGGACTTATATAAGCTGCGTTTTGGATGGCCTAACAACCATGAACAAGAGCTGCGTTTTTCATCAGCTAACAGGGCGTGTCTGTTCTACCAGACTCCGCCCCTATTGCCTTATTTGGATGCTCATTATTCAACTAGGTCAACCACTAATGTGATCTGCTTACCGAGATAAAACTGTGATCGTAGTCATTCTGCCGTAGTTTCATGACTCTGTGGTGGGCATGTCTGTTGTTGTTTTACTTTTTATCATTGAACTAGGCCTGAATATTATATAATAATTACATATAATATTTAGTTCAATGGTTTTTATCATCTGCAACATTGAACTGGATTAAAATATTCAATTATCTATGTGCGTTAGACCAAGTTCGTTTTTCGTGAATATGTAAATGAACATGACGTCAGTAGTGAACAGCCCCGCCCTGTTCGCTGATGAAAAACGCAGCTAAGTTTAGTGTGCCACGGATAATTAGATACTCTATGCCGAAGCACGAAAAACAAATTTACTAATATATTGCATCAATACAACAAAACAAAACTCTTTCGAATTTTCTGTCTGCTGTGCTGTCAAATAGAAATTAAAACTATTAGCCCCAAGTATTAAAACTATTAAAAGTATTATTACCATTAGCATATTTATAATATATTTATCCGTGGCGCACTAAACATGTTCATGGTTGTTAGGCCATCCAAAATGCAGCTATAGATAATGCTGACCTGGGTACCGACCAACGGGTAAACTGTCTACCTGGTCCTCAGGTTTAGTCCGCAGTTTACCCATTGGTCGGTCTGCAAGTCCGCAGGTCCGCATTTTACCCATGCTTCACTTTGTTTACTCTTGACTTCACGTCTGTCAAGTTAGTGTGTATTACAGCTTTTGAGAAAGTTACAGCATGCATGTAAGGTATAGGCATCACTCACTCACTGCGTACTGGGCGAGAGGATTTCGCTTGCATTCTGGAACTGGAAAATGGACACGGTCGGCTATCGGTGCAGTCGAAGGGGCATACAGTTGGCCTACTTACGCCATGACATAGAGATCTCGATAACTACTTCCGGTTGCACCGCAGCCAGGCAAAATCGCGACACGCTTCAAAACAGGCACTTTTACACATACCTGGTGAGTGGATCTTGCTTTCATTTCAGAACTGGAAGACGGACTTTAAAATTTGCTTGTCCGTGCATGCATGACATGTACCGGTACTTGGATAACTGTTCTAATAATGTTATCTACTAACTATGCTGTGTTTAATGCAAATATTGATCTTGGTAAATATGAGGGGCATTTAAAAAGCTTCGCAACTGGAATTAATTGTGTCATGGCATAAGTAGGCTGACTGTATTCCCTTTCAACTGCACCAATGGTCGACAGCGTTCGACTTCCAGTTCAGGAATGCGAGTTAGATCCCCTTGCTCGGTATGCGCTGAGCGAGTAGTGCCTTTACCTTGCATGCTGCAAGCCAGTAACTTTCTTGCACGCTGCAATACATGCTAACTTGATAGATGTTTTGGCTTTTGTCTTTTAAAAACTTTTTATCTTAGAAATAATGCATATCTATTAGAGTTATTTTTAACGCAGTTTTGGCACAGAATTTAATTTTTGCTGAAGCTCTGTTAAATGTTAATGACCCCAGTGACAAAGCCTTGTTTGCAGTTAACATGAGCTGATTTAGGTGAATTGAGGAAACAGTAAGGAATATTTTAATATAATTATTATGGCTTCGGTGAAAAATTTTATGCCATATTCGTAGTATAATGTTTCACCGGTTTTGTAAATGTACTTTTTTCAGAATGCAGCAATAGAGATGCCAGATGTCCATTGTGGTAATAATTTCACTAGCCTCAGCATGTTGTTTTGGTTGTTTTTCTGTGCGTTTGTAAGCTAATTATGTGTACAGCTTTTGTGCATGTGTAGTTTTCTAGTACTCTTGTGGTAAGAGATACCTAGGTTATGCCACTGCCAGTTTGTTGTGAATAAGACACAATGTTAGCGTAAAGTGTGCAACTGTGCTCCTCCAGCGCTATTTGCTCTGCTAGCATAATCAAACCCTATAGTGGCTGTGAAATACAGTTAGTTAATTCGCTAAGCCAAGCATCTAGGGTACATCACTTATATCAGTTTTTGTCACTATTTATTATTGTAGTTTTTATTATATTTTGCTCAGCAATGGAGGCAACTGCAAAATGTTGCAAAAAATTTTCTGATTTGAGTAGTATTACACTGTGTCCCAAAAAAGCATCCCCAACATTTTCAACTGTAACTTGAAAACCAATTATCGGATTTTGATAATTTTTGGTGCAAATATTTCTGACACAACTTGCCATCAAATGACCATTCAGTTTTCCATTTCACCCAGTATATGCTTCTGCACTACTTAGGGAAAGCACTAAGCAGATCAAGCCAAATTGTATGTGTTGAAATAATCAGAAAACCTGAAAAAACATCCCGACATCATCGATTGTAACTTGAATAAAGATTAGCAGATTTTAATAATTTTTGAGAGAAATATTTCTGACCCAATTGGCTATTAAAAAATGTTTTAGTTTCCACCTCACCCAACGTTTGCTTTTGCACTACTTGGAGAAAGCAAACGAAGCATAATATGTGTTAAAATGAATGGAAAAACGTCAATAAATTTCATCTACCTTAATCTGTAGGCCGGTCTACTACAAGGTTTGACTGTCATGCAGCAGTGTGTCTACCAGATGAAGTTTAGGAATGTTTGTGAAGTCGAGAAGCGACTGGTACGGCCAGGATTGGTCTGGAGCAGAACTTTGTCGATACTGCTGTCAATGAATGGAGAAAGTGTCTCCATGCTTGTGTTCGCATATTGGGCCAACACTTCAAGCAACTTTACTGCAGGCAGTTGAAAAATGGACAACTGGATGAAATGTCAGCCAAAGTGTCAGAAATGTGAACAAAATGTGTTTTACGCTTTATGTTAATTAAGCAATCATGTCGTATTGGATTAAAAAGTGATATTTTGCTGGTTGTGTTTTCCCTAGGTAGTGCAGAAACAAACGCTGGGTGAAATGGGAAACTGAATGGTCATTTGATGGCAAGTTGTGTCAGGAATATTTGCACCAAAAATTATCAAAATCTGATAATTGGTTTTTCAAGTTACAGTTGAAAATGTCGGGGATGCTTTTTGGGACACAGTGTAAAAGATGAAGCTAAGTGTTTTAAAAATACTCACAATTTTCTTTTGGTTAACTTGTTGTCATCTATCAGGTGCTTTACAATAATTTTACATGCATTTTTGTGTTAAAAGTAGAAAGCATTTCAGTGTAGATAAGTAAAAATACAGGACCAATGTTGCTTCAGTGTTGTGATGTAAGTTTGTTTGATTTGTTGCATGTTCATGTGCTTAAATTCAGTTTTACATAAACTGTTTTCTACTGCATTGTGGATAATTTTATGACCAGTGCACGGGTTCATGTCTGTTTCTCTTTTATGTTGTTTATTTGTGAGTGTAATGTGCCACTGACATTACTGGTAGTTTGTCCTTATTCTCTTTCTCTGTGTGCTTTTAGTTGGCTTGGGTCTTTTGACTTTTGACTCCAAATTTGAACTGTATCTTTGTTTGCAGTGTGGAAGTCTTGATTTTGAAATGAAATAGAAATTGTTCTAATTTATAATGTGCTAAGAAAGAATATTTTTCAATGAAATTTGGTGATTGCTTCAGCAATTTATTGGGGATTATGTGTTCAAAATTTTATTGAAATTTGTTCAGATTTGACATTTCTATTGGGCACAATATATGTTTGTAAAAATTAACACTGCACTGCTTTGGGTTTACATTGGAGCTACTGTTTTATGATGCAAACAAATTTTGAAAGTATTTGTCAAGTGTTATTTTCATCGTCAATATCTAACGGTAACAGTCATTGAGAATTTGTTTTGTTCTAGGTCTAGTCTCCAGGGAAACTGAAACTATATGTTTACAAACAGTCGTGCAAGATATCATTATAGCAATCACAATAGTTCTGTTATACCACATATTTTCTGTTTGTGCAGATGATTCTGCTCCGGATGCAGAGTCTGGTCTCATCTCAGTAAGTTGCTGTCAGTTACTTTTAATTTTATACCAGATTTTTCTGCTTTTAGACAAAGTATGGAGGACCAAATTGATGAATTAATCCTGCCTGTTAAGAAAGCAAGTCCAGGGAATCAGTTTCAGTTGGTCAAGTCTTTTATCAGTTGAAAGCTAAATGATGTAGACAGCAATTGTATTTTGTAACCAAAAAAAATCTGGTGAATGCCGTTCTGGTTCTGGAATGTAGTTGGCAAACTGCAAGTGGGATCTTACGCCAACAATGACATGAGTGAGTGAGTAGTTTCTTAACGGCACATCAGCACAAAAAAGGCCATTCAGTGCCATACATGGTTAAAATCAGTTAAAAGCAGTCAATATATGTAGTAAAGCAAAGTTAAAATACTTGCTAAGATCAAGGCTATTAAGCTAATGTAAAAACAACGTTATATACGGTTGTGAAAGCTAATATTTTTCACAAAAGCGATGATGTTGCGAGATGCAACATTTTCAAAAACGTCCTTGAGTGTGTCCACTCCGAGATATTTCTGACGTGCTGCACTGTAACGGGTGCAGTCTACTAAGATGTGCTTAACAGTGAGCGGAGAATGGGCAAACTTGACATATCGGTTGACTCTCTCCCAACAATGACATGAATGGCAAAATGGTCGATAGTTGGTGAAAAATTGGTAGTTACTTGGTTACTGCCACTGTTGCAACAGTTATCGCTAGTATTTTTCTGGGTTCTAATTTTGTGCTGACATTTTTTGGTGTTTTTCTCAGACCGTGGATGAACACCGACTGTCAGAAGATAATAATTCTGACGTGGATACGAGTGATGAGCCTGCTGCTGAGTACAGCAATGATGAAGATACAGATGCTGACTATGAGGATGATGAGGATGAATTTGTTGATGCTGGAGATGAGGTGGAAGACTCATCTGAGCAGACTCCATGGGTGACAGAACGACGCCATAGCGGCGATGGAGAGGTGACTGAGCCAGCATTTTCTATTGGCCAGTGTGTTAATTGTCTATCTATGCGTTTTTGCATTTGTTCAATATCTGCATTTCATTTCATTTTTGATGTAATTGTAAATTTGGTAATTTTGATGGTATTCACTCAATTAAAGGTTCTGGAAAGATGTGGGAAAAAGGACATAAATGGTCCTGGAAAGTCCTGAAAAACATGTTTTCATATTAACTTCTGTGTGCACTGTGCGTTTGTTTTTGGAGCTGAAAGACTGGTTGAATGGTTGGTTGGTGCAGGAGCAGCCTGATACAGCAGCTGACAGTCAGAAGCTTGATGATGATGAGGATCGTCAGAACCCCGCATATGTTCCACGTAAAGGTGCCTTCTTTGAACATGATCTGCGACGTGGCACGGTGGAAGATTCCAGTCCCAAGACCAGTGAGACTAAACCGTATGTCTGTCAGTTACTTTTTCTCTCCACTTTTCACTCTATTTAGACTCGTATTTTCATTCCCAGTTTGTCCATCAGACTTAGCAAATTAAGCATCATTTCTGCTGAATTTTGACACCAGCTTCCTTGCCATTTTCTTACCTTTTCTAATTTGTTAGTTTTGTTATTAATCTGTACATTGCTCATGCTGCTTTAGATGCCACAAGGTAAGACTAAAGGGTTAAAGGGTGTGTATAGCTCTTTTTGAGCACAAAGCATCACCTGCCATATGGGATCATGTAGTTTTGCATGCCACCTGACACAGGTGAACTTGTTTTGACTTAACCCCAAACATACAGGCCGGTACTCGATTTACTTACCCCGGAGGGATGGAAGGCTGAGTTGACCTTGGTGCTGATTATATACTGAGATGGTTTACTTGTCCGTGGACAGTCTTTCATCCAAGTACCGGTTGATAGTCACTCGACCAGGAACTAAACTTAGAGCCAGTGTCTTAAGAGGCGTTACAGCACCCAAGCCAGCTTAGCACAGTGATGGGTCAGATGTGGCATCGGAAGCATCGTTTTTCATGTTGTTAGTTCCACTCTGCTGCTGTGGCTGTTTGTTTCGACATGTTATTTCTTTGCTGTTTTGTATTTAGTAAGTGACGGAGGCTGTATTTTTTTAGTTGAACGTGTTCTTTTGGATTGCCGCAGCAGAACAGAATACGTAGAACCCTGATAGTAGTGGAGTGGCAGTCGTATGTGACGTGTGATTGATGGGTGCATGTGAACTGCGGTAGATCTGGCAGGAAGCTTTGGTTGGACACTGCGAAGTGGCAGCACGATCGTTATGACGCGCGCTCACAGGCACCAAAGTCACATGATGAGATTGTTGCTACGTATGGCTTTGACATTCGCACTGTTCATGACGCTGGCTCAGTGTCCTCCCGACGACTTGCCAGAAAGTCTCGGTACACACCATTGTTTAGTTGTTCCCTCCGTACTGCTGTTACTTTGAGGGGTGTCACATTTTGATACACGGCACTCCTGTTTCAATGCAACATGTCAGAGATATCTGAAGAGTTGATGTGCTCAATGAACTTTTGAAAACTTTGGCGGTCATATATAACATTGTTTTTGTATCAATTGGGTATTAGTGTAATGGCCTTGATCTGACCAGAGTTTTTTATCCTATTTATTGACTCATAAGTTAAATGCTTGTAACCGTTTATGGCACTGAATGGTCTATTTTTCTGATGTGCTGTTAAGAAACCACTCAATCACTCACTGAGTTTGTGCTTAATTTATACAGCACATATGCTGTAAATAACTGCGAACAGCGAACATGATCGATTAGCAGTAGAACAGGAAGTAGTTAAGTTTGAGTTGGCATCTAAAATTAGGCACGCACTTGTTGTGTACATTTTATATGTTGTAGCTTTTTTGAAAATATCCATTTAAGCCTAGCAAATTTTATTACTGTTTCTGCAGCATTTTGACGCTCGGTTACAGGAAAGATAATGTTTTAACAGTTCCTACAGCCAAAACTAGTTGTGGTAGGGAATTGTTTTGCGAAAAACGCTTAGAATTGCAGTCACAGCAAAGTACACATTTGCAGGTAATCGATAAAATTTTTTAGCAGTTTACTTGGTGAAATATTAATTCAAGGTTAATCAGTTGCTTTAAACCAATACAGTTCTGATATTTTGCACTAGTTAGTATGAATGTGCTGCTACAGGTTTCGTGGGTGTATAGTTTGTTTGCAATGATGTTCATGAATGCAGGTCTGGAAGACAGAAGCATGGAACTCAGCTGCATCATCATATGCCAGCGCCATTAGCGGAGAATTCAGCACATGTGAATAATGTAGTATCTACGGAACAGAGACTCAATGGAGAAGAAGCTGCCAGTCATGACTCAGCCACTAGTGCGACACCTAAGCTCAAGGACGAAGGACTGTCAAAGTTCTCAGAGAAGATTCCCAGCAAGTCGAGAACTAGTCGGAGACCCCCATCATCAGCTATGTCCAATGAATACCAGCACAGCAGCAGCCGCAGTCGAAAAACTGGTAGCAAGAGCTCCCGTGATAAAGACTCCCGGTACGCAGGTGTGGTGGCCAAACAAGTGCGGGAAAAACCGACAATAGTTGGAAGCAATAGTGCCGTTCGAAAATCGGAAATCACAAAGCCTCGGCCAATGAAAGATGAAAACCCTCCCCAAACTGGAGTGAATTACCCGCAAGGTCCGATATTGTCCCGCGTCATTTACACGAGCAACAGACGGACAAGATCTACTGGCAGCACTGGCAACACTGTGGAACATTTGACTTCTGTGTCCAGTCCTGCTGCAGTCGCCATTGTGACAGGTGGATTGATTTGTTACATCATTTTCAGGGCAGTTGGTCAGTCATGGACAGTAAGTTAATGTTTACCTTTGCTAGGGAACTTGTGTGATACCTGGCATTTGTTTGTTTAATTATCAGTCTGCCAGCAGGATTGTACAAAGATATGGCTGAAATTTTGGGGAAAATTGAGACTTGGTTCGACTTAGAAGCGATTAGATTTAGGTGGTGGTCCGAATCAGCATCTGGATTTAGGATGGGATTGAGCTGAAGGATTCATTGAGCACTGGAGAAAAATTGTTAATACGTGTGATTGCAGACAGTGGATGGTCACTTGGTCAGCTTCCCCTAGTGTCAGCGGGGCTTTTGTATATATTCGATACTTTAATCTGCCCAAGTAACATATTGATTGATTGAATATGTTTTAACTCAATAGATGACCAGTTCAGTTTCATATGATGCTATTTTTTTGCTTATTTAGCTGAGCAGTGCAAGTTAGGGACTTTTTATACTGTGAAAAAGTGAAAATTTGTAAATGAAATGTATTAGTAGTAGTTGTACATCGTGGGCCATAACAAAAACATGGCACTTTTCTTTTGTCCATATCTTCGCCAGTTATTGACGGTTGCTGGCACATTTTGCGGACAATTTATAAGTGAATTGTTGTATATTTCACCACACCGTAAATGCATTGCTACACTACTTTGTGAAATCTAAAAGTAAAGTGCCACGATTTTTTGGTCTGCGGGTACGGGTAGTACTATGGCTGGATGGTTGGTTGGTCTGCTAGAGTCACAAGATGCTCGTCGCTGTTATCCTAACACATCTCAGATGACATCATCAGGCACACGACATACCGCCAGCAAATCCACCATCATCATACGCAGTCAGTAGACATTTACTGTAGTACTACAGAAATTAACGTATGAGTTAAAAAAAAATTTTATTTATAGAAATGTGATTAAAATTTTGGACTTTTTTTAACAGCCTAAAATGACCGTTGGTAAACTTTTGTAATGAAATTTTATGTTACGTAGGACATGCCATCAAGATTTGTTTTGTTAAAGTTGAGATGATGGTTTAGTTTTTTTGAAACCTTCGGATTGGTTGACATTCTACGTCATCTGACATTTGACATCTACAACTTTGTTGCCAAAGAAGTTTTTCTAACATTTAAGATCTCCACTTTTGAGTTTGTGACCCATTGACTCGCAGACTTAAGTTTGGACTTTGTAGAAAGAACTCAAAGTGACTCGGAGTTTTTTTTATGTACAGAACCTTTTAGCATTCTGTAATAAAGTCCATTTGTGGTATTTCCGTGTAGCGCCGCTGGTACCGGAGATAATCCCACCAGTGACACGCATGGTGACACTATCCAAGTCTTCCAAACCACTGAGGTCCAAGCCATCTGGACTCATGCAGTCACCAACGTCCGACACAGGAGCAAGATCATTGGCTGGCGCTGCGTGGGTGGGCGGGGAATTCACACCATCGTCCAGTCGTAATGCAGCATTGTCTGAGTCGTCGAGAACTAAGCGCTACTCATCCCAACGCCTGCGAGGTGGCGCCACCACAGCGGACTCCATTGGGTTTACCGATACTTCACACAATGCTGCTACCGCTGCCATTGATACTGGTGTGCCTGTGACGACATCTCTAAGCACTACGACCCCCCAGCTTGTTAGTGCCCCGTCAATGGTAGCGCACATACCACCCGCCAGGCCTGCCAGCCTCAGCAGCTCTGCTTTGTATGGTACGTTGTGCTACATCCTCATGTGTTTGCAGTTAGGAGCTGGGTAAGAACTAGTATCTGGAGTGATACACTTCACAAAGTATCGTAACTACTGCAAGGTTAACTGTAAGCATGTAAGTTAGTGAAATTTTATATAGCACGTTGAGTTAACTGTAGAATCAATCAGTCAATCAAAAAATAACCACTTACAAACATGACCAGTGGTGTACAAAAACTTAAAAACTAAAATAAAACCTATGGATAATGTGCAAAATGTAAAAACTAGTCAGAGATAAAAACGCTTGCTGAAACAGTAGTGTTTTTAAGTTTTGTTAAGAAATTTCAAATGCGCTTGATGTGCTAGTAGAACTAGAAATAAAAGTGTTTTATAGTCTCTGAAGACAGACAGAGTGTCTGTGCTGCATTTAAGAATGTTCGGTAAGTAGCAGATGTGTGACATGTAATTACTCTCTCCTTAGGCTGGTTTAGATCCCTCGGCTGAGGGGTCAGCCACCATCTCTAGTCGGCTTCATTCTCCACGTCCATCAGGTCGACCCGCAAGTCCTCCATGTTGTACTTCACGACCTCGATCCTCCTTTTCCTCTGCCTTCCCCTACTCCTTTGTCCACGTACATCTGCCTCCAAGATTCTCCTGACACAATCCTCCTCTTCTCAGCGTTGTACATGCCCAAACCATCTCAACCTGACATGTAATTCCTGAGTAAAACCAAATCAGGGTGAAATATTTATTGAGCTTGTACGTTGGAGAAAGAGGTTAGACCATGTTGATATTACATAGTAAGTAGTTTCACTGATTTACTCAGCTACTGCTAACGTTGTTATGGTACAGAACTGCCTGTGCTGATGTGCCATTAACAAACTACTCGTTGACCTAACAGTGATGTAATGTCTGTTATGTTTCAGTGAATCCACGGACATTACCACCGGGACAGATGCGTTTCTTTGCCAGCTCTCTAGCTGCATCCGCTGGTGTCATGCGTGGCCGACCCCCTCTCTTACCCTCCCCTTACCTCTCCGCACCACCCGGGACCTCTATACCCATGATGCCACCCTTCATATCTCCTCCCCACCCCATCGTTGGCTACGGCCCGCCACCGCCACCTGGTGTCTCGGCTCCAAACTACGTCCCTCTCCCGGCGTACTCACCACTGACGGTCCAGGACGTAGGAAGTAACCCACTGGAGGTGCGCGGTGGCACTGTCTACTTTAGTGCAGACCTACAGAAGCAGTCGTCATCTGACACCCCTCATGTAGGCACGATGTACTTTGACCCCAGTCTACAGCTGGTTCCCAGCACAACAGCTGTCAAGTCAGCGGCCCGACGTGCCAACTCTGCAATACCAATTATAGATCCACAGGTACGTGAACACTGCTAGTTCACTGATACGTAGACCCCCACATATTACTTGAGTGTCGGGCATTTTCCCATGTCTTGACTTGAGTTGTGATGCACCGGACATATTCTGCCACTGGGTGCGTGCTACAATATGCGTGATGTTCATTGTTGGCCAGTTAATAATTGTAATTCAATTGGAATTAGCTTGGCTGTAATTAGAAGTACGATCAAATTAACTTTTGTCAATTAATTAGATTTAAATTAGCTGATGAATAGTAACTACTGTCTGATTAATTTAGTACCCATCTCTGCTTGCTGAGATTACGAGCGTTTAATACTTGGGTTTTTGTCGTTCAGTGTTTTAATGCTGTTGGTTTGGCATCTGGAAGGAGATCAATTCTGTAAAACTTATTCACATCAATTTGCAAGAGTTATTTTCTCCCATAACTGTCCATAGCCCGAGTTGAGTGCTCAGCGAATCTGGCGCAAGCTAAATGACTGGTGCAATGTTGGTACTGCATTTAGCTCGTGCTGTAGCCTTTTGTTTAGTCATGTTTTTGACTAGTTTGTTTAATTTATGCCCACAAAGATGGGACTAAGTAATGATCTGTTTGTTCATTTGTTTGTTTTGCCATCTACATTCTACAGTTGTGACACTGTTGGCCTGTAACAGCGAGTCAAATGTTCTACCTTTCGAATCCAGCCTGTTGTGGATTAATTAACACCAGAAATGGATCAGAATAGTGTCTAGTCAAAAATGGAAGATAGTGGCATTAGCTCAATATAATCTTGATTTCAGGAAGCATAATCCGAGCCCAGATTTGTGAAAATTTGATTTTTTCAAGTGTCAGTCTTAAAAACGGACATTTTTCTTGTTTACATCTCGGACTTTTCACAAATTTGGTGGGAGTGCGCATCTGCCAGAGATTGAAAACCAGTCAGCATGGGTCAGAATTGCAAGCTTTAAAAACTAGGTGGGAACTTTTCGGACACATCGTATAGTGATTCATTTTTGTCGCATGTTGCGCTGACACTTGACAGGACTATGAGTCACTACAAAAACAAGCGGATGAAAGTTTGACAGCTGATAGAGTTGAAGATGCAGATGAAGCTGATATCTCTGTGTTTGACAATGCTACCGTCACCTCACTTAACAACGCTCACAGTGACCAGGAAGACGCTCTTTCGAGTCACCACGACCACGATGGGGGTTCTAACACTTTTCATCAGCCCAACCTTTCTGCTGCCATTGCTGACGACGAAATGTGATCATTGCTTGTTCGTTATTGCTGATTGTTTCTATTTATTATTGTTGTCCGTTATTGTTCACTGGTTTCTGCAGGATGGCTGTTTGCCTAGTAACGTCGTTAGCTTAGCGTTTGATGGGCAGGGCTCTTGCGGGTGCTTGAATTCTTTTTCCAGATTTTAAATCCCTTGAAAGTCCTTGAAAACAGACATGGTCCTTTGAAAGTCCTTAAATCTGTGTCTGAAGGTCGTTGAAAGTGTTTGAATTTGATTTTCTAAAATGCCGTGACCTAACAAGTGATTTTCAGAATCAGTGTTGCCTGAGTCTGAGTGGTGAATAGACTTTATCATTGCTGTTACTTACTGATATTTTTTCTAAAAGAACTGAAGCTGCTTATATATGCTTATAAAAATGCCGGTTTGACTTAATTAAGTTCTCTTTATATATTCCTTGTATATTTCTTGAAAGTCCTTAAATTTAATTTTGACAAATGGACAAGAACCATGGATGGGAGACTTTGTGTTGTGAAGTTAACACGGTTCAGACACCCAGGCAAATACCCAAATTTACCAACCCCCCACCCACCCAATTTTTGTTTCTTGTTCTGGTAATAATTAAATATTTTATTATGGCTAAGTTTTTGGAACATTTAAAACTTCACATTTGCAAATTTTGGTATATTTCATCCATTGTACAAAAAGAGTTGTCTAATCTTGGCAGCAAGTGCTATGTTCATGAATAAGAAGTTATTTGCTGGATATATCCAGAACTTGTTGCCGAAGTCTGCAAGACTCGTCACACAGTCGATATTTGACGGAGAACTTTTTTCAGCCGGAATACGGATGGGAAATGCTATGTTTTTCAGAGTTACTTATATTGAATTGTTTTGCTTGTGGACCAGGCAGAGATTTGCATTTTCTGTAATGTTGTCTGATTCAGTCTCATCACGTCATTGCACTAGTCGATGCCAAATTACATGCCTCCTGCTGTGTTTTAGCACCAGAACCAATGCGGCAACAAGTCTTTTTTGCAGAGTCATTTATGCAGAACACTGCAGACCCATCGCTATTAGATTATGTCTCTAGCTGTCTCCAGTGTCTGTCAGCTTTTCCTCTATTGTCTAAGTTATTCTACTTTTGTTTATTTTGTTACAGTAATTTTCGTTGAACTTCTTCAAGCTGCAAGCTGACGTCACTGTTTTTTTAATTTTTACTGGCATTTTATTGTATGATTGGTATATGTATTCTGCAAAATAGAGTGGAAAATGGAACCGTGTAGTTGTGATATCTGCAGAATCTGTGGTCAATAGCATTTGTTTTTTTTTGTCATTTGTTTGTGTGTGTGAACGGTGCTTTAATTGTATCACTGCAGTTTGCTTTGTTTGTGTGAAAGGTGCTTTATACTGTTGCTTGTTGCTTTTTCACTTTTTTATGTGTAAAATGAGTGTATTGAATTATTGTGTTAAGTGATGTTGTGGGGTTATTTTCTACACATGACGTCATGGTGAATACTGTCAGTAAATTGATGCAGTAAGTAAAACATGTTTATACTAGAAGGCGCTCCTGAGAGTGCATATCTTCGCCAAGTGAATTTTTACAAAGTACTAATTTAGATTCATTTTGGCAAATTTTTTGTTAAAATAATTACACACTGACAGAATGACACAATCAGATTGGATACATGTCCACTGAGTTACTAAGTTCATGTATCGGAGATAATTAATTAATTGCCTTTTTTGTACTAATTGAAGGACTATATGGAGCTGCCAGAAACGCTGCATGTTTGTGTCTTTACTGTAGTATGATAAAAAGAATGGTCAGTTTTGTTAATGTTTTGCATGTTCATGCCACAAGTAAATGGTGATCGAATGATCGAAGCTACCACTATTACAGGGTGCGGCAGAAAAAAGTAGCCCCCTAAAGTTTTTTGCTGTTTTCTCAGCAACCGTTTAGCATTTTAATCTGAAAATTTACAGATTTATTTACTGAATTGTTCTACGGCTAAGCGCCAAATAAAATTTGATTCCATTCAAAAATGACGAAATTATAGATTTTTTAACCTGACCGCTTGCCGATTTTTCAGCATGAAAAAATGATCAAGCTACAACACCAGTTCAATAACATCGTTGAAACAAGTCAAACAACACAGGTAACTAATGATCAGATGCCAAAATTCCATTGTCACTGTGAATGTTCGAAGTGTTCACCACCAGCTCCAAGCTCCAACACAAGCCTTCAGTCACTTAATTTGAGAAGTCTTTCACAGTCTTGTCGATCGGTCCTTGTGGTAGGTTGCTCCAGATAACCTGAAGCGATTCCTTGAGTTCTGCAATTGTTTTCAGCTTTGTTTTAAGCTTGCGGTAAGCTTCAACATTGCACACCACACGTGATAGTCCACCGAGTTTGCATTCGGTGAATTTAGAGGTCACCGATCTTTTCTGATGAAATCTGGACAGTTGGCCCACAGTCAATTTCCTGCGATGCGCGCTGTGTGTGCTGGTGCGCTGTCCTGCTGGAAGATGAATCCGGTGGGCAACCGGCGATTGCTTGAAAAGAACGACAATTTAGTGATAATTTATAAACAAAATAAATTACTGTTTGTCAAAGCGGCACTGTGACGTCATCGGCAGTAACGTGGTAACCGGTTTTTGAAAATTAAATAGCATTTTAGCTTAAACATTTTTTAATGCTAAAAAATCGGTAGGCGGTCATGTTAAAAAGTCTATAACTTTGTTGTTTTTCAACAGAATCAAATTTCACTTAGCAGTTAGATGTAGAACGTTTCTGTAAATGAACCTGTAAAATCCCATGTTAAAATTCCAAGCGGTTGCTGAGAAAACGGCAAAAAACTTTAGGGGGCTACTTTTTTTGCCGCACCCTGTAGATAATACAAAGGTGGCTGATATGGGCTTGCTTCATAAGCATTTAGGGCATTGGAGTGCATCCAAAAGTTGTATCACCTGGACACTTTTGCTTTTGAGTAGGACAGACGATTATTGCGTGTTTGTTGTTGTCAGTTTTACATTGTAAAAATGTACAGAACATCAGTTTACACACTTGTTAATGGCAACATCGAAGAACTTGCACATCGAAAACAGCAAAAATTACAAAAGGTGATATTGCCCGCATCACACTGACTGTGTGTCAATATGCTGCTGAATAATATCACCTTTTGTAATTTTTGCTGTTTTCGATGTGCAAGTCCTTAAATGTTGCCGTTAACAAGTGTATAAACTAATGTTTTGTACATTTATA
>Ga0056128_1004039_pt1 | contig 18267 bp, 22 predicted proteins | sample WorMetLIZISLAND2_FD_71113 | JGI IMG/M metagenome (GOLD analysis project Ga0056128, IMG submission 71113) | Marine gutless worms symbiont microbial communities from Max Planck institute for Marine Microbiology, Germany - Olavius geniculatus... ... | reverse complement strand
CTCTCCCCTTCCTCTTTCTCTTTCCCTTCTTGCTTCTTTCTTTCCATCACCACATCAGTGCGTCCAACATTTGAAACGCCATATCTCCATAACGGTGCAAGATAGACACATGGTCACCATAGACCACCCATAGAAAGTCGAATGGTAACGTGGCCGATGACGTCACGTGACCCCAAAAGGTCAAGATCGTGACCCCATTGAGGCGCCATATCTCCATAATGGTGTGCGCATGGTCACAGTGGACCATTTATAGTAAAGCATTAGTGATGAATCGAATGGTCATGTTACCAACAACGTTAATTGTTTAGTTATAATAACAGCAGGTCTCCCAGGAGCAAGAAGTGAAATTTCAGGACCCAATGTTTACAAAATTTCAAAACAATTTCAGGACATTTTTGTCGGTTTCACAAGGCTCAAGACACAGAAAATGCACGTTTTTCTGTCCTCATAAATGTTATTCACTGAAGCAGATCAGTACTGCAGTCCTAAAAATGTTACTAAGGCACTGTTATCAACATACTAAGGCAAAACTGTAGTAAGTAAGTAAGCCAAAAATACTGATAGAGTCCTGTTAACTAAGTAAAGTACAAAATGAATGCAATGCCGTAATGACAGCATAACAAAGGTCCATATCAGGACATTGTGACCAAATGAGCAAAATTTCAGGACAATTGCTGATTTCAGGACAATTTCAGGACATCTGTGACATTTCAGGAATTTCAGGACAACTGGGAGCCCTGTAACAGCGAAGAATGACAATAAAATTGCTGCTGTACAATTTAGAATTAAACTTTGATTTTTTCTATTAGTCTATACTGCTCACTAATTATGTTTATACGGACACATACTGTAAACTATTGAAATGCATTGGACAGACTCCATGTTCGTATGAACATTATCTTGTTGTCAGCTTAACCTATGACCACTATACAGAGCATGCAAATTAATCCAAAAACAACAAATTTTATGCACTATTTTCAATACCTCACTGTTCCTGGACACTTTTTCTGGTCAAGCCAAACCTCTCAAAAATGTTTAGAAATAGCTGAACTGCTGGAACAATGAAAGCTACTGCTACGTTACATCATTCACAATAAAAAGAAGACACAAACCGAAACAGTTCGTCGGATATTAGCAGAGTCTCGATGGCTCCACTCTGGAATGCCAATTCAACATGCCGAACCCTATACAGCACAGCCCAGCGTATATAATGTGCAAAGCTATCAATACTCCACATATTAACCACGTATAACTGCATGGCCAGTAAATTAAACTGTGTTACAGAAATAAAAAAATATATCAGCCCAGTACTGACATACTCTGCGGTCATCCACCTAAAACTGCACAACCCTAATTCTTACTCTTAAACTTCAGAACTGAAAAAATGGCACATCTTTTAACTAGGTAACGCAAAATAAACTAGAAAACACTCATTAGAGTGCATATCTCCACCAATTCGTGTACACAGACAGATGGACACATAGATACACAAATGGACAAATTGACCAATCTCATAATCTCCTCCAATTCACTTCGTTCCATTGGCAGAGATAAAAAGTCAACTCTGGTGTTTCTATTTACACAAAAAGCAAACAGACAAGTGGACGAACAGGCAAAAACTGAGAATGTGGTGCATTAGAATGACCGCATTATAGTTAAAAAAAACTAAAAGACAATAAGCATCAATGATATAAAAAAAAATAGTCAAGTGAATAAGCATGATTTAATATTGTACTCAACACAAAAGTGTTCAAGAATTTTTTGGAAATTCAACACATTTTACAAGTACCCATAGAAAGCACGATTTGGATCATTCTGCAGCATTATGTAGAAGTCATCAAGTGCTTTGACCTCTGCTGCGGCTTTTGTGTCCGACAACTTAGCACTGATGGCAGGATCTTGCAGAACTTCTAAAATATACAAAAACATGACAAAACTGCGTAATCCTTATGTGCTTGCTTCACAGACTTAGATGCCATTTGGCAGATACACTTCTTGGTCTGACAACACATAACCGCCTAGGAAAAAAAATTTGAGGTCAAACATCCAGCCAGAACAAGCAATTCTAAACTGCATCCGAAAGCTAAACCATCTTACGTAGAGATGACCGGGAATGGCTTTTTGCATTCCAATTCCCTCCCATTCCCATGCAGTCAATTTCCATTCCTTCACATTCCCATTCCTAATTTTGTAACCAATTCCCATTCCCATGGGATTTCCACTAAGCTTTTCCCATTCCTTCCCATTCCCATTCCCGAACAATCATTTCATCGTTGTGGCACAAACACTTTTTGGCCTATCAAACGCTCAAGCCTAATACACAATATCATACTGTGGTGAATGTGTTCTGCTTGTCATTGAATCTAAAACTTGTCATGACAGTCATCAGTACTGAACTTCACAACTACAGAAAATATAAGCTGAATGGTATGCGACTTTGACGAAAAACACTATCTTTCTTTTTCTAGCCAGTACATAAGCCAGACACGGCATCCGCCGATGGGAATTTATTCCCATGGGAATAAGAACCATTCCCATTCCCATTCCCATACAGATTGTTTCCCATTCCTTCCCATTTCCATTCCCAATTTTGTCATCAATTCCCATTCCCACGAGATTACCATTCCCATTGGGAATCCCATTCCCATGGTCATCTCTAGTCTTATGTTACCACTTGGCAAATACCAACGAGTAATGATTCTGCCCTTTGCCAAATTACTGTGATCCTTGTTCATAATAATCATCGCACATGCAATCTAAATTTCATCAACTGTGACAACAGAAAAGTACATACAGCACCTTTAAGTGAATGTTTGAAGCCAGAAGACGCATGAACCAAAACAAACTTGGATCGATTTTCCAGCAGAACTTTCTGTTCTAACTTAATTGCCTGCTGTATCATGTAGTCAAAAAACTGGTCCTGCAGCAAACCCAACATAACTATCAGCAACACTACACGTTCTAAAAAAAATTGTTAACTACAATAAATATATGGGAAATCTATGCACAAAGTCTACAGTGTGCAATTAGTCGATGATAAACTACAACATAAAAAATGTTCAGATTTAAACGTGCCACACAATGTGCACAAAGATGTCAAAATGCAACACTGAAAACATACCTTGACAAATCCCGGACTAGCTATTAGAACGCACTTGACAACTGCACACAAACATAAACACTGCGTGACCAATAGTATTTTTTAATAAAAAATCCATATGACAATAAACTAAGGTCCGGTTTTTCCATCACCAATCAAATCAAATTTGACCTCCGATTAACTTGATGTTCAGAATTGATTGTCGATCAACTGTGTTTCGTTTTTCCATGCATTTTCGATCTCCAATGACATGAACAGCGATTTGTTGATCGGCCGTCAACTGAGCCTACTTTATGCCAATCTGACTGACTGGTGAGTAGTTTCTTAACGAAACATCAGCACAAAATAGGCTATTCAGTGCCATACGTAGTTAAAATTAATTAAAAGCATTTAATATATACATTAAAGCAAAGTTAAAACACTTGTTAAGATCGAGGCTATTAAGCTAATGTAAAAACTACATTATATACGATTGTAGAAGTTGATATCTTCAACATAAGTGATGATGTTCTGAGATGCAACATTTTCAAAAACGTCCTTGAGTATGGCCAGTCGAAAATATCTCTGACGTGCTGCACTGTAACGGGTGCAGTCTACCAAAATGTGCTTACTGTAAGTGGAGAATGGCAAGCTTCACATACCGGTTGACTCTCCCTTTAGTTTGTAAGTCATGTATGACCAATTCGAAGATGGTTGATAAGGACTGAGTAGTAGCGGCTTAGTGATGAACTGATATTGCGACCAATGACCGGTTGCATACTGTAAAGTTTATTCGATGTACACTGGTTCCACAGTTGTTGCCATTCTTTAGCACACAACTGGTTGACACAAGTTAACAAATTGCTAACTGGAAATCTCACGTTGGAGATGGCGACAACCAGTCCTGCCTTAGCAGCGACGTCAGCATCTTCGTTTCCTCAGATACCCACGTGGCTTGAAATCCAGCAAAAAGTTATATATTTACCACTGTTAATTAGTTGGCTGTGATCCTTCAGGATCTTTAAGATCAGTGAATTTTCAACTTTGCAACTCTCAATTGCTTGTAAGCTGGACAAAGAGTCCGAGAAAACCACACAATCTTTGCTTCTTGCACAGCAGATGATGACTAGCACCATGTCCAGTGCATGAATTTCAGCAGTAAAAATACTAGCATTGTTTACTAGCAAACTGTTTTGACAGAGTTGGGTGCAACACCAGCGGCAGCTGTTTTAATTCCATCCTTGGACCCATCTATGTAGATATCTAGATAGTGTGAAAAATCTAAGCGAAGCTCAAAGAATTTGCATTTGAACACTTCTGGGTTAGTAGTTGTTTTATCGTAACAGCATAAACTGAAGTTACAGTTAGGGCGTTTGAGAAGCCAAGGTGGAATTGTGGAAACAACTGTAGGTGAAACATTCTTTTTCTTAAAGCCGAGATTCTGCAAGTCGTCTTCAACTCTAAAGCCCAGTGGGCGAGTTTGGCTCGGCTTGTTGTCAAACCGAGTTTTGAACTTTGAATTAAAAACTGCATTGCATGCTGGGTTATTTGTATTTGCACTGAGCTTGAGGCAGTAATGTAAGCGAGCTTTTTGCGTCTTAGAGCTAGTGGAGGTTCAGTAGCCTGAACACATAAACTGACTGCTGGAGAAGTCCTAAATGCACCCAAACACAAGTGTATAGCATAATTGTGAATGGGGTCCAGGATCTTAAAACAGGAAGATCTAGCTGAACCGTACACAATGCAACCATAGTCCAACTTTGACCTTATTAGGGACCTGTAAAGGTGCAAAAGTGTTTGTTGATCTGCTCTGCAAGAAGTGTGAGCAACAACACGTAGTAGATTTATAGCTTTCAGACATTTTTCCTCGAGGTAATAAAGATGAGGTATGAACAACAGCTTGTGATCAAAGATCAGACCAAGAAATTTTGTGACCTCAATTTGCGGTGATGTGCTAAATTACCCAACATGTGCTGCGAGTGGACGCCATAGGCAGTAAACGTCATCACAGCAACCATATCAACTGGTTTCTAGTGGAGTTGCCTTTTATGTGGTGGAACCAACAGCCGGCCGGTTCGGCTGTCATCGAAAGAACATCGACAATAAGCCTCGGCATGTCAACATCTGTACCCAACAACAGTTAGTCCAGCACAACGACTGCAAACGACTCCGTATCCCCCCTCACTCTTCTCATATCATCTCTGACGAGAAAAGAAGAGTTGGTGGGCTACCACAACAACAACATAGCAACGATATTAACGATATCGTCTGCTGTCAAAAATGCGTTCTATCGCTCTGTCAGCAGTGTCTAATTTTTTTCTTCACAAAACACTATGCACAGTATAAACTGATCGGTAGTGATTGATCACCATGCCTAGAACTATTTTAATACGTGAACTGCCATTCTAACTGGCAAAGTGAAGCAATGTTTCTGGTGCGAATAAGCAATGAACTGCGGATCGCCATGTTTAATCATCAATTATCTGACTTGATCCGCCAATATTCGGCCATCAACTTGATGGGAGATTTGATGGATGATTAGTCGCTAATTGGCGATGGAAAACAGTTATTGAGATGATCTCAGATCAAGTCCCAAAGTTGACCATAGATCAATTTGATCGGCCATCAAATGTGCATGGAAAAACGGGACCAAAGAAAAATACACAAGACAACTGTCAAATAATTGAAGTACGTATTTATCAAATCAATACTAAAAATACCAAGCAAAATAAAGCAATAGAAATTCCCATAATCTTATATGACAATTACTTCCATAATGAAACACTAAAATAAATAGAGTCAACAGCAAAACAGAATGGGATGACTTAGAATGTCCAAACGATGTCTTTATTTGAGGAGATAACACATCTCAGTCACTCATGCCCTTCTGCCAATGCCTTGAAACCTGGCTCTTCAAAAAATCAAACCCAGACATCATCATCTAAACCTGCTTACTGCACCATTAACGCTGCAATTCTAATCGACTGACTGACTAACTGATATCCAAGCAACTAACTAACTGTCAAAGTTCATATGCCTCAAGACTGCAGCTGCAACTTGATCATAAAACCGTGTCACGGCCTGCAAAAACAAGCACACATTCTACCATTACTATCATGCAACATGTGAGATTACTGTCTCTGCCAAATAAATGGAGTGAACGGCAGAATATTCATCGGATGTGTGTCTGTGTGTGCGCAGCAGCATGTCATCACTGATGGCAGCTGTGATTGGCCGCTGTCAGCGGTAGGCCTATACAATAATGACATCATCACATTACCAGCAGCAACACGTACAGTGAGAGTGAGGAATGCTATAGTTACAGCTGTTAACATCAGGACAGAGAGAATTTTAGTTAATTTTTTATTATTAACAAACAATTTCATACAAATGCGTTTAAATTACTATACTGTAACAAGTCACTTGCATATGCACTCTCATATGCCTTGTAGTATAAATGTGCTTTCATTGACTGATAGACAGATATCAACTTTTTGCTACACGTTGAATAGGACAACACTACCAAATATCTGACATCCATCCACTGATATATTTAGCTAACTTAACAACATTCATTATTTACCATTTTTTAAACATCAAACTGACATTATTTTTTATCACCATATTCAACCTCATAAATCCAAAATTGGCATTAGGCAAAATTGGCATTCCATGAAAGTTCCCAAAAGTTTGATTCCGAGAACGACATTAAGAATAATGATGAAAAAGGCGAGTAAGCCAAAAAGCTGTAAACATTACATAAATTTAATTATTCACGACTGGCTAAATATCAACCTGCAATGTGAGTTTTGAAAAATGCATTGATATGTAGCACCTTAACCTAGTGGATACATCAATGACAAACTGGGTTACAACTGAAATGGGTGACCGCTCATAGTCATAGTGTCAAACCATCCAGGCCAACTCATTTAAACTCAGTCTGGCCATTCTTCAGTGGGTAGGCAAAATCAGTATTAACAATCGTTACAGCCAGTGCTAAGGAAACAAGAAATTTGAGCTAATGCTCACAAGACGCGCAAAAGCCTATAGCAGTTCCTGTTCGCAAACTGTCAGTCTATCTCCAGCCATTTCATCGCAGTTCATTCCTGGAGTGTGTGTTGTAGCCGAAGATCCCCAAAATCAATAAAAACAACCCTTATTTTGGAAGTTTGGTGTCTTTCAAAGTCATTGATGTTGATATGACTGAAAAGCTCGTCTCTAGTGCTTAGGACCTATTGTGATAAGCATTAGGCAGCATGCCCATGCATACCTGCAACCATTTTGACGAAAGATTGGCCAACAACAGTAAAATAATGACTTTTACGTGGGTACCACTCTTTGATGCCCTCATGCGCAGGTTTCCTTAAAGCTAGCAAATCGAGACTTGGACCGTCAAAAATTGAAATCTATGTTCAATGCTGAAAATTTCATATGCAGCTTCTCCATGTTTATCTCAATTGGTTTTGATGCAATTCGCTCTTTAAATGTGTCTCACAGCCCAAGATCGCCAAAAAATCCATAAAACACCTATTTTGGCATTCAAGGTCATCCAAGGTCATTGCTCTCGGTGCCAATCAAAAGCCTGTGTATGGCTTCCTATTAGTGATTAATAGTAACCTAGGCCCTATCTCGCACAGTTTCTGAGATATGGTGACTTATCGGCCAAAAATCGCAAACTTTTCCTACCCCTCTCTCATTTAGCACCCTCACTCGGGTGATCGCTTTCGAATTTACGGAAAAGCTTTATGGTTCATGAAACCAGAGTCTTCCAGGCAGCCGACGGTGAAGATTTGGTGATCCTAGCTTCCATCGTTTTTGACTGATCCACCCGTGTGACAGACAGATGGACGGACGGACAAAACTGCGATGGCTAAGTAGCTGCTTTTGCGTGTAAAAATGGCATAACAGAACACGCCTGCTGCCAGGCTACTGACACACCGATCCAGTCAGATAAAGGTGGTGGCTGTTAATGGAGCCGACTTGTGCTAACTTAATTCCGAGGTACAATCCCTGCCAGTTCAGAGTGCTGCAAAAGAGATAAGCTCCCAAAATCTATTCTTGTTTATAAATTCTTGTTTATGAATCAGCGACGAGCATCAGATAGCAGCAAAATACCTTGTCATGTTGAGAGCACTGGCCTTTGCGTTTGCGCGGGATGTTGGTCTCAATCTTGGCACGGACAAGTGTCATGGCGGAAGTGACAAGGCAGACGTTGGCTAAACCTTCTTGCATTACGACGGCACCGAGGTCAGCGTGTTGCATCGGATCACAGGCCATCTCTGGCAGCAATACACCACTAACCAATATAATCATTATGCTCATAAATGATTCAAATTCTATGTAGGGTATCCTTGATCCATCTCTACATATCCATTTTATTTGTTCAAGCAATAAAAAGACAGGACAACTCGACACTTTCCTGACTATTTGTAGCAGTCTTTACTACGTTGCAGTTATCCACATCATGTATGTCAGTAACAGAGCAACAAAAATGCAGCAATGATAATAACTAAAAGCAACATCTGAATCATCTGAACTCCTGTATGCTACCATGTTACTCAACAATAGCTGCGTTTTGGATGGCCTAACAACCATGAACAAGTTTAGTGCACCGCAGATAAATATATTATAAATATGCTAATAATAACAATACTTTTAATAGTTTAATACTTTTCGCTAACCTTTAATTTCTGTTTGACGGCACTGCAAACAGAAAATTCGAAAGAGTTTTGTTTTGTTGTATTGATGCAATATACTAGTAAATTTGTTTATCGTGCTTCGACATAGAGTATCTAATTATCCGTGCCGTAAACTTGTTCATGGTTGGTAAGTCATCCAAAACGCAGCTAGTGAGTGAGTGAGTGAATGAGTTAGTAGAATTTAACATCCCGCCCGAAACAGTATAGGTCATTTCCAAAACAACCTTTAAAGGCAATGCACACAAACAAATAATAATGGAACAGAAAGTTCAACCTTTACAAAAAATACAAAAATCGACCTAAGCCTAAAATTGTAAGAACTGGCTACTATGATATGCATATGTAACAGCAATGGCACTTCTAATAATCTTCCCTGTTATCCCCAAGACAGTCATTAATCTCACAATGCTGTCTATTGGAGCAGACTACTCAGCAGTCATATGCAAACTGCCCAACCATAAGATTAATAATAAAGATTTGCTCCCTGATAAGTCCATGCCTTTTCCTGCCACCTGTCAAACTGTGTAATAGTTAGAGTTTTCCATACAAGTGGATGGTATTTTTTCATTTCTCCAAACCACTTTACTGAAATTCACAACATTTAAACAGGCTGTCAACCTCTAAGTATAGAAATAATTCTGTAGCAACCACAACCATATCTTACCAATTCGTTCAAGAGCAACGCTGTCCCATTCACTTTTCTGTAATGTAAATTTTCGGTTCATCTCCAAATCCAACGTGTGATATGCACCCATCTAACAACAAATCAATCACTGATATTACCAATTTGCAACAGTGACTGAGAAAAATCACACAGCTGACAAATTCACTAAACAAAATACTACTAAGTAAAATATGCAGATTCTGTCAACAATACACAATACTGACTGTTACATAATGGCTTATTTCATCTTAAGGGTAGGCCAACACAAATTAAAACCACTAACAGAAATAAAACACAAAAGACAATAAGAAATATGATAAAGATTTAAAAGCTAGAAATAAAACATACAGTAACATACAGAAATACAAAATCACAATAGTCGTTGCTATCAGAAAACATTGACACCTGCCAATTGTTCTAAGATGAGTGGCACAAAAAGTTGTAAAAATCACAATAAAGATGCTCAGAATGCACACCTTGACATATTCATTTTCCTCCACATTTCGACCCTTCACGCGCAGTACACATGCCTGAATGTCAAAGTCGATTGTCTCCACTCGTATCGACAACATCGTCCGCACTTTGTTGCTCGAGCTGCTGCCCGTTGATGATTCAGTCAGCACTTTACTGACAGCACAACAATTTAACGTAATCACCATGAATGATAACAACTGACAAATTATTAACAATTAACCTTACAAACGTTAATAAAAAAGTGACTTCGATGTTGACTAACTGTGAACGAAAATGCATGTTTAGATCTAGCAACAAGAGCAACACTATACGACAGTCACTGTAATTCAGCTAACAGCTGTAACAAATGCATTGAGACACAAATTATAGTAACTTTGTTTGTTGCACTTACTCTTGAAGACCAACTTGAAATTAATCAAGTTATCTGGAGACAGATAAGTAAATTTGTACAGCCCATGATATCAATGGAAAACCCGCCAAATCTGGTTTCTGAGTGAGCTAACTTAAACAAAATATAATTTTATTTAACCAAAAAAATTTTATAAATCACCAAAAAATTTAACAACCACTTGTAAATTATCCTTAAATTGCACACCCCAGAAATCACCCATACAAAACACAGTAAAATACAATAAAGATAATTCAGCATACATTATTTGAAATGAGAGAACAACTTAACAGACCAAAAATACAACAGCTCTAAGAAAGCAAGTTTTGCTCAAATTTATTATGTGTGAAAGCAAATACTGCTGTAGCACGTCTTAGCCATCACAATTCTGTCTGTCCATCTGTCTGTCACATGGGTGGATCAGTCAAAAATGGTGCAAGCTAGGATCACCAAATTTTCACCGTCGGCTGCCTGGAAGACTCCAGTTTCAGGATCCATGAAGCTTTTCCATAAATTCGAAAGCAGTCGCCCCAAGCAAGAGCGCTAAATAAGAGAGGGGTAGGAAAAACTTGTGATTTTTGGCCGATAAGTCGCCATATCTCAGAAACGGTACGAGATAGGGCCTAGGTTAAATTAATCACTAATAGGTAGTCATACACGGGTTTTCGATTGGCACCAAGAGCAATGACTTTGGATGACCTTGAACACTAAAATAGGTTTTTATGGATTTTTGTGTGATTTTGAACTGCGAGACACATTTCAAAAGTGAATTGTGCCAAAACCAGTGGAGATAAACCAGGACAAGCTGTGTATGAAATTTTCAGCATTGAACATAGACTTCGACGTTCCAAGTCTCGATTTTTTAAGTTCAAGGAAACCTGTGCACAAGAGCAACAAAAAGCGGTACCCCCGTAAAAGTCGTTATTTTACCGTTGTTGGCCAGTCTTTCGTGAAAACAGTTGAAGATAGGCATGGGCACTAATGACAAACATTTTAGGGCTATCAACATTTATGACTATGAATGACCTTGAACACCCAAAATAAAGGGTTTTATTGATTTTTGTGATCTTTGGCTGTGGCATACACTTTAGGAGTAAATTGCGACGAAATAGCTGGAGACAGACTATAAGACAATTTGCAAACAGAAACTGCTATAGGCTTTCGCATGTTGCGTGAGCATTAGCTCAAATTTCTTGTTACGTTAATTACATGCAAAGTTCCTTTTAACTAGGATCATCAACGCAGTTTTGGCTGAAAGCAAAAAAATGACCAAAGACATCAACTGCACACTATACTCTACAATTATGACTGCTGCTCTACTGTACAATTCTAAGCAATCAAAAGTCTACCCACCAAGTTACCTAAATGTGACACCCAATTCACCTATAATCATACTGTGCTATATAAATGTGCTTGACTGATTAACTGATTAAATGCACCTCAAATATACTCAGAAAAACATACAAACAGGAGAAATGTACACAAAACTGCAAAATAATGTACAGAACATGAACACAGGTGTGGGTACATGGGGTTTGTACAATTATGACAATGGCTGAACAAACTGAATAAATGCTGACCGAATTGTAGTTGATTTGAGAACATCACCGACAGAAATCAGATTGTATGCATGCCACATGTCCTCTGACTCCTCAGGAATAAGAACAACACACCTACAGAACATCACAATGGCTAGACTCATATTCACTAAATCAACGATACTGACATCTCACAACTAGATAGCAGTCGTAGCCTGCAGGTACCTCAGCCAAAGCAATGCTATTCGCCAGGTGGTGTTACCATCTTTGATTTTGCAGCGGTTCTGCTCATGCCCCCTTTAACGCAATGGTAACGAAAATTTTAAAGTGATCCAGAATCCAGGATTCCTGCCGGATCACCCCCAAAATTTAATCACTTGTAGCTTATGCGCCCGACATACCCTCAAAATTTCAGAAAGATCCATCCATAACTTTTTGAGTTATCTTGTACACACACACACACAGACAGACAAACAAAAACTGGCAAAAACATAACCTCCTTGGCGAAGGTAATTAAAGCAAGGTTAAATGCGGTGTTTTCCACCTACAACCTTTATGCTGAGAGTTTGCAGTCTGTACACACTTAACCACAAGTTTAGTAAGATGTCATAATGCACAGCAACATTTACTGAACTGAGCATTCATTCTACATTAACATAAGCTAATAAATCAAAACAAACAGGTAATGGTAATGTTGCAGTTGGTCTAAATTCCTAGCAGATCATATACTCCATAGACAACTATGAAACTGCGCATGTGCCACATGGCAAGTTCTCATCATCTAACACGTAATTGGCCAATAGTACTTGGGTTATGGTAAGAGATTACAGTTAGGGCAAACCTAAGAGCTGAAAACAAGCATTTTCCCCTAACCCTATTCCTAACAGCTAACCAGTGGCATAGACAAAAGGGTGCAGTGGGCATGCCTCCCAATCCTGCAGACAAAACATAAGCATACGTTTAAGCTGCACTAAATTTGTCAATTTGGTCACTTGATTCTCAGAAAAAAATAACTTACATTGTTGCTACCAGATCTCATCTTTTAAAGCTAAAATGCACCAAATTCGAGGTAACCATCATTATCAGTCTGGGCCGGACTGACAACAGATTTTATTTTCAGTCCGGACTCAGACTGGTGGTATATTTTATTTTCAGTGCAAATTAAAATGAATACTTATGGCAGATTATGTCATCATTTCAGGCACTGCTTGTTGGCAGAGTTGATCAGCAGTCCACCTAGATTCCAGACCACACTGATCATGCTGATAAGGCACTTGACGGCTTTGCTTAGGCCTACTTTTAACACTGCCACTAGCGAATCCAGTTCTTGACTGCTGCACTTACGGTTATCCTTGAACGACTGAAACGTTTCACAAATAACTTTTGCATAGCCGATATACCCGTGGTAGCCGCCGCTCATTTAGACGTCCTCCCGGGCTACTGGCAGCAGGTGTGATGCTGCAGTGCAGGTACGGTGATAAGCCAGCTGATGCACTGTTGTCTCGGTTGGTCAAAGTGCTGTCATTTTCATTGTTATTTTCTTAATGTCATCTTGAGTTCCAGTTGTTGCTTGTAGCTCAATATTAAACTTGCATTCGAACAATTCTGCAATAGCATAAAAATTAAATGGCACAGCTAAGTCAAAAAATTGCTGGTTCATAGTGTTGCATCGGCATACAGCAGTTAGCCTATAGCTACCCGGACTGATAATAAAATCTGATGTCAGTCTGGCCCGTACTGATAATTTTTTTCGATTTCAGCTAGGGCTCTTCCCCAGACCCCGCTGGGGAGCTCGCAGCACTCCCCCAGAGCCCCAAGCTCGATTCTAGGGGTCCTGGATCTGGATAGTTAGTCGGCAGTGCCCCAGGACTGGGACATCACACAGACGGGTTTTACTTCTAAGGAAAAAAAGGAAAAAAAAGAAGACAGGAAAGGAGCAAAAGGGGAGAAAAGAGGAGAGGAGAGACGAAAGGGGGAAAAGGAGAGGGAAATGGGAAGGGAGACGAGGTCCCTCCCAATTGAAATTTCTTGCTACGCCACTGTAGCTAACAACTGCTTAAAATGTACATAATCTGCTAAAAATTTAAACCACTAAACTGCAGTATTAGCCAGGTATATTGATGGCAGACGTATATTTTACAGTGTTCTACTCACCCGACATTATGCCGGTCAATGTTGCGATGAACTAGCCTCATTCCGAGCCGGTGAAAACCAGGAAAGTAACTTCAAAGACCGATACCAAAATATTAACAACTCATACAAGGCAGGATGTCGTAATAAGAAATGTTACCGTACATAAACCACACAATACCACATACACACATACGCCAAGTAGCGCTTACGCAAAATGTAAACAACGAAATCCAACTAAACATCAGTCAAATCACACTTCGAAAAATTGGACTCCAGTGAATTCGTTACCGTTCTAGTAAAGAACTCATTCGAATTTCGAAACTTTACTATATGAAACACACAGTTTGAAATTTTGAATTGACTGAAGGGCCAAAAATGGAAACCGCAGGCCGATACTATGGCAAAAATCAAGCAGACAAGCGACATAATATGCAAATCTAATTGTAATTTTACGGGCCTACGTAAACAGCCCGAGTGACAGCAAAAAATACTACCTTTACGCGGGTCCTTGCCCTGCCTTCAATTCGCTTCATTTTTGCCATAGTATTGGCCTGCGGCCTCCATTTTCGGCCCTTCGGGCCTCAACTCGGCCTGCAGTCTCGACACACAGCGCTGCAGTTCATAGGCGGATTGAAGTTGGGTGGCCAAGGTCGAGCGCCCAAGGCGCGAGCCGAGTCGAGCCCCAAGGCATAAGTAAACTGGAAAAACCTCGGAGGGATCTTCTAAACAGGCCCAATGGACGACCATCCATATTACTTACGTCAGCGAGCCAATACATTTCCGGTCATTGCAGTTTCTACTCTAAGTGCATTAATCGCTAGCAGTAATATTGTCCGTAGTCAGCTTCCTACAGTGGCTAGCCAGAGAACCGAACCAGTTTCCTACACTAGTACAAATATACCAATTATTTACAAAAGTGCAAAAATGCCATTAACCAAACACATTTTCATATCACAGTTTAATAATTAAAACCAACAAACTTACAAACTTGCAAATATCAAGAAATGTCAAGGCCAAACATGCAAACAGACACATGGCACAACTTCAATTCTGCACTATAAAACAAGTGAAATCTTCAAAGTTCTGTAAAGAGAAATTTTTAAAAATATCTACAGTGTATTTCTAAGACTGCACTTCATTAAATGAACTGTAAACACAGTTACTAAATAATTAAAAACAACTTGCATGCTCTACTCGTTTTCTTCCAATCATGAAGTTAGTGCAAAGAACTGACAGAAAAGTGCTGGCTGAGTGGCTAACAACAACACTCGGGATGCTCTGACACAGTGATCTAATTGCACAATAATTTCCTTGCTTAGTAATTGAGAAAAAAGCAGCTGAAATATAGCAAAATGGACTACAACAGAACTGCTGAGTCATTCATGAGTCTGGAATAAAAGATGCAATTAGATGAAAGCGTTGCATTGACAATTTCGCAAGTGGTTGATGCCAGGGTTGTTAATATTGCAGTACTGGTATCGCTACCAATACTATCAGCGATACTTTTCGAGTATTGTCATGACTATCACCAGTGCTGGACTAGTTACTTCCAAAAGTAACTAGTTACCGTTACTAGTTACTGTCCCCAAAATATAACTAGTTACTCAATTAGTTACTTCTATAAAATTGTAACTAGTTTCTTTACTAGTTACTATAAAAAAGTAACTATTTACTTTGCTAGTTACACTGTTTCACAAGCATTCAGCATTCTAATAATGCACTGTTACAAGTGGCAACATGGTTTGTACTAAATCAGTATTTTAAGCCCTAAACTACGTGATGGACACACGTGATGGGGTCCGTCTGCTCCGAGGATAAAAGAATAGGTGTCAAGACTCTCACAGCAGACTCAGAAACGTTTGATTTGAAACCCGACCACGAGCTACATACAGTCCAGCTGGCACTCCACGCTCTTGATCTGCGGGTGATAGCCCACCCCTCCTCACTCAACTTAATTGCTGCAGTCAGTTGTCGACCGCAACTCACTGACGAGCACTAGAAGCTGTTTATTGCGTCCTATTCAAACTGTTCAATTCTCTAAGGCGAGAAATATAATTCTCGAGATGGAGATTTTTCTAAAGTCTTGATTTTCATGAGTCTCGTTAGTATCTGTACTTAATTCCATGGTGACAACTAGATTTACTAAATCACTGCATCAGCAAGCGACTATACATAACAATGCCAGGGGTGGATTCACAAATTTTACAAAGAGAGGGCCAGTGGGCAAATGCAAGCCTATAACGGGGTCTGGCAGTGGAGACCCCGAGCCCCAGTGGGGTTCTGGGACAGAGCGTCTAGTCAGACGCTTGATAAACAAAGGGCAGTCATTGGTTGTATGGGTGTCATAGCGGTAAACATTTTTACCACTATGTATGGGTGTCGCTGCCTATGGGTAGCATTTCTTATTTGGACAACAACTCAACTTAGTTTTATAGCAAGCGTGATGAGCGAAAAAAATGAGACCACTTTGCTGTCTTTGTTCTATAGAGTCCCACATAGGAGGGCCTTTTGTTAACTTGAGGTGGAAAATATGTGGCATGCAAAATCTTAACGCACTGCTAAAGTTGACTACCACACCGACGAAGAAAAAAAGAAACGCAGCCAGCTGGGCCCCCTCTTGAATGCACCTGTGATTGCTGAATGAGTAGAAAAAGTATTGCCTGTAAAAGTATTGGTATTGTCAATACTTTTCTGCAACAGTATCAATATTGGTATTGGCATTAGTTTTTAGCCAAAGTATTAATATTCGTATTGCCAATACTTTTCACGAGTATTGCTAACAACCCTGGTTGATGCAGCGTGGAAGTTCTTGCTACTGTGCAAAAACAATTGACGCGTGTCACAAAATGATAAACCATCACATGGCGCAACAATGTTAAAGCAACCATAATGCACAATAATGACTTTAATCCGTAGTAAACATAGTCTAATATTACATTAATTATAAAATTAAAATAACATAAAAACTACAGGAACGTCGACGTCATGAAGCGTGAGAGAAGAGAACTTCAGGAATAAGACTGCCAGAGTCAGAGCGGTCAAACTCAAAGAGGATTCCTTCGACGCGAAAGGACTTGGATCCACCTTTGCCCCGCCGACAACTGCCCTGCTCGCGCTCACCGTGGAACTGAAATGTGATGATGATTGTGTACCAGAGTGACGGCTGCACCAGCAGTGGGTCCGACAGAAACACTCTCACCGGCTCACCTGCACACAGACACCGGGTGCACTAGAATCTTGTGGTAGACAAAATTCTTTTGCAGATGCTGAACCATTTTCATGGATACAAGGACGTTCACCCTCAGGACTTTTCACTCCTAGCCTGGATGTTTTATACTAAGACGTTTTGCCCCTTACTTGGACATAAAGACGAAGAAGACAATGGGAAAAATGATCAAGAAGAGGCATGGATGGGATCAGTCTGGATATTTGCTGTCATCTTCTCCATTCATCCACCTTCGCCATCTGTCTGTCTTTGCCGTCATCTGCAATTTTTAGTGCAAGGATTCCAAGGAACGTCTTGAGAGCAATATGTCAAAGGGCAAAACATCTGTAATTCTTTTCATGCTGCCAGTGCTGTACCAAGCTGCACTGTATCTACTGTTAAGGTCACTAGTCTGAAGAGGCACTAGTTCGAATTTGGTCAGTTTTCATTCTGCCATAGCCAGGGGCCACAATTGCCAACGTCTGCCAACTGTCATAACCAAAAACATAACTTATCCCTATTCCTAACCTTATTACTAACCGACGTATCGTATCCCTAACCCTCATCCTCTTCGGACTTGTGCCCCTTCAGACCAGTGAACTGTTTCCAATGTTAAGCGTACCTACTAGCAGCACCTTCCCCCACACCCCCACTGCACCTACACACATTCCAATGAAACACTGCTTGATGAAAAATCCCGGCACTTACAACCAACCAACCACCAATTAAGTCACCAATTAGCCCAATTTCAGCGCAAAGAGATTCAGATGCACTTAAATTAGCAAGCCTACAGAATGACAAAAGCATGCCATTCTCTGTTGACTTAAAATATTCTTCAGTGCTTCTGACCAAGTCAGTTTTGCATTGGCGACCGCACCTTTCCAGCGACTGCTGCATCGGTCTGGAACAGTCTGCCGGAGTCAATCCGGTTGTCTCCGTCGTTGCAAGTTTTCCGCAGCAGACTGAAAACCGAACTTTTTGCCTGGTCTTATAGTCATGACTAACAACGTCTCATTGCACTGACTACTATTACGTGACTTCACTGTTTAGGCTTATTGTTACGTGTCCTTGTAGTCTTAGGACTTAA
>Ga0056128_1004036_pt1 | contig 18280 bp, 13 predicted proteins | sample WorMetLIZISLAND2_FD_71113 | JGI IMG/M metagenome (GOLD analysis project Ga0056128, IMG submission 71113) | Marine gutless worms symbiont microbial communities from Max Planck institute for Marine Microbiology, Germany - Olavius geniculatus... ... | reverse complement strand
AGTGTTTAAATACAGCAGTTAAATATTCTTTGTTTTTGCAGCTGGCAATTGAACTATTGAAAAACAATGTACCTTGGTCCATAAAAACATGCCACTATTATTTTTTCAATAACTCTGTGAAACATTAGCCAGTTTGAATAATTTTTGGCATGCGACATTAAAAAGAAACTTGATGCAAAGGTCTGTAGTTTTGGCCACCTCACCTGAATGTTGTCGCTACACTACCGCGTGAAATGCAGAAGTCGCAGTTTGGCCATTGACAACAATGAATTCCTACAAACTAAATAACTAAATAGCGACAAACGCAATTAACAGTTATTATCACTCAAAAAGTCACGTCACGTCATCTTCATTACAGCAGATGCTCAACATGTCCTTCTGCAGCACAAACGCAAGCGGTAGACGTTGACACCATTTGCTAACAGCACGTTCAGTAACTGCATGACTCAAGCAGCCCACTCGCTGTTGTTGTATCATTTCAGTTTGTCGACTTGCAATTTTAAAATAAACAACAGATTTTCAATAATTTTGTGATCTCAGTAATTTTCTGAGCTGATGCATGCACTACCCAGTATGAATTCATTGTTGTCAATGACCAAACTACGACTGCTGCATTTCACAAGGTAGTGTAGCAACAACCTTAGTGCGAGGTGGCCAAAACTACAGGCATTTGCGTCAAGTTTCTTTCTAATGCCAAAAATTATTAAAATCGGCCAATGTTTCACGGAGTTATTGATAAAATAAAAGTGGTACATTTTTATGGACTGCAGTGTTAAGGGTAATACCGTTTTTGCATAGTTCAATTGCCAGCAGCAATAACAAAGAATATTTAACTGCTGTATTCAAATACTGACCTTAGTCGTGTAAAGAATTTCTTTCAGAACATTTTGCTGAAAACCACATAGTCATGTGGTTTTCAGCAAAATGTTCCGAAAGAAACAATGACGTACGGTTGCAAAATTATGGTGCCATAAACTTTGTGCAGTTTTTTTGGACCACCCTGTATATTCTGTAGTTATTCTAAAACTGTCTGGTTTTGATTCTGATTCGTGCCGTATGAATTGCTGTGTTGAAATCAGGGCCGCCTGGAATTCCCGTTTTGAGAGTGGAAAATTGTCCCCGTTTTGTGAAAAAAATCCCCTTTGTCTACAATTTTCAATTATCACACCTATTACAGTGGCAAATTTCATTGCTATTAGATAAGCGATGTCATTATTATAAACATATCTCTGAAAAACTGTTTATATTCTTTGATCTGGAAGACTTCATTTTAATTGAAATTATTGGTTTTTACATTGTTTTTGCAGACATATATTCGTTCAAGGGCGACCAAGAATTCCCATTTTGTCAGGGGAAAATTCCCCCATATTGTAAGAGTTCCCATTTTCTAAAAACTTAGGCCCCCCTATTGCACTTGCAAAAACAGTTTTTGAAAAAGAGTCAAACACGCATAGTCCATGATCACGTAATCACACATGCATGTCTAGTTTTTTGTAATCATTTTTTCTTTTTCTGAAAGCTCTCGAGTTTAATTTCGGATTCGAGTAATCGAGTATTCGGCACACCTCTGCATCTTAGAATATCACCTATAGTGATGTAGCCTATCATTGAACGATATTCGTCCATATGGCTAGCAATCGATAAATTGTGATTTGCTAACACGCCCAATGCACTTGAAAATGATAATTTAAACCCTTTCCTATCAGAAAAATGTCTGAAAATGCAAAAATTTTTATTTTCACGAAATTCCCGGGAATTCCCACGGGAATTCCCAAAAATTCCCGGTAGCCCTGGTTGAAATGCTATAACTTTCTCCGTTTGTCTGTGTTCAAGACACTTGCAAAGATATTGATGATTCATGTTAATTTTTTGACATACACTGTGTTCAGAAAAAACACACCCTTACGTTTTCTTTTATATCTGTGGAAAATGTTTAGATGGACACACAGTTTTCAGGGAATGTTTAGGAGAAAACTAGTATTCCACCAGTGTAAAAGTTAGGTGTTCCTTGCTTCCGACGATTTCATGCTGACATCATATTTTTGTGTTTGTAAATTATGGGTTTTGCCGTTGAAGACAAGACATTGATAAATGTTTATTAGTCAGCAAGAGTTATGGAGCCACAAGTTTGTGCAAGCTGGAATGAAACTTTCAAATAAAAAATTGACACAACTGGCAGTATCAAGCCATTCGACTGATAGCGGGCAAGTGGTCATCCACGCAGTGATGCAGTTCGCGTATCAGTAAGCCTGCCAACATCAACAAAGTTGAGGATCTCACACTCAGCAAAGAGGATAAACCACGAAAACAGTTAACAATGGAAAATTTCATGACGGATTAGCATATTCTGGGGTTCAATCAACACAGTGATCAATTTATGTGTTTTCTCCCTTCAATGGTAAAACTCATAATTCACAAACACCAAAATATGACGTCAGCATGACATCACCGGTTGCAAATAATACTGAACTTTTATACCGATGAATACTAGTTTCCTCTTAAAACATTTCACGACAATTTTGTGATAATCTAAACATTTTCTATGGAGATATAAAAGAAAACGTGAGGGTTTGTTTTATCTGAACACTAGATGTAGCCAGGAGGGTGCACTGCAGGGATGTATGTGTGCAACCTCATAGCCCAGTGCCGGATTAAGGGGGGGGCGAGTGGGGGAGTGCTGAGGATGCTGCAGCATCCGGGCTATTCGTGAAATAGGCCCACGGCCACAAAGTGGACGAAAATTTTTTTCCTAACAGCTATTTTCATTGCACATAAACGACATGCAATGTTGCCACGAGATGCGTTTTTGAGAGCCCAAACTGCGTGAAAATGCTCCGCCCCCCCAAAAAAGACCCCACTGACAGCTCCCTCAAATCCCCTCAATGGATTCGGGAAAAAAGCAAATGCAGCGGCGCCATGATGTGACATTACAATAGCAATCGAGAAGGAAATGGCATGAAAGGAAAGGAAATGAATGGAAGGGAAGCAAGAAATCTGAGCTCATGCTCATGAGATGCACGAGAGCTTATAGCAGTTGTCGTCGTCTGCCTGTAATGGATGAATTGTGACCAAGCGTTAGGTCATAGGGGAAAACTTTTAAACGAATAATTAGCCATGTGTCTTAAAGATAAACATGCAAAATTTCAGCGATCTAGCGCAAGGGAAACATTTTTAAATTGGAGGTTGAATTGAAGGGGTACAAAAATGTGCGTTTGCAACGGAAAAATGGCCATATCTCAGAAACGGCGAGGGATACGGCCAAGATTACTATTAATCACTAACAGAAAATCGCATATGTCAATATGACGCGAAACTCATCGACCTTGGATGACCTTGAAGGTCAGTACTGCAACAGGCTGAAGCTACGGCACTACGGCGCTATACAAATGTATTATTATTTATTATTATTATATGCTGTAGCACGTCTTCCCTAGCAACAGCTGGGCTTTCTTGTTACTTTTTTTTACTAACACTCAATGCAATGAATTTCTGTAGTTTGTCATAAATTCACATAAAGTACCAGTAATATAGATTTTACCAGTATTTTGTTTGGTATAAAGTTAAAACTGTCAACTTTAATAGGTCAGCAGTGCTAGCAACATAGCCTTCCTCGTATTTTATGGGGGTGTTTACACGATCCAGCAAACGTCCAGCAAACTTTCAGCAAATGTATTCAAAATACACGTGCTAATGCTGGACGTTTGCTGGATCGTGTAAACACCCTATTAGGCTCGGGCCCCTTATATGCCAGACGCTAAAATAAATATTCGACAACGAATAAAGCTGAAATAATGCATCTTGCATTTTATAAACAATTAAGGTAATACTGCAATAATATCAAGTAATATCAATAATAATGATAGTCTTATTAAAAATTAAGTCAGCATATTATCACAACAATCAAGTGTTAGTGAAAAATTTACTGGGTCAGAAATATCAAAATTCACAAAAAATGACTAGACCTATCCAATTTTTACGCGCAAGAGCTAGCTAGCTAGCTATAGCGCGTATCAGCTATGGTAATTCTGTCTGTCCGTCCGTCACGACCCGCGTTTCAAAATCATTAGAGAAGGTCGTACTAAAAATAGACATTACAAGCCTAGGACACCGTGCTAAAATAGGTATAACGCGCCTACGGGCACCCACCGACTTCCGGATGACGTCATACCACGCGCCGAGAAGGCTCACACGCCTACCTGGACCCTTACAAATTGCTGACGCTAGGGCCGAAGAACTTCCGGTTAGGGCTGACGACCTGGCGTAGGAGCACTATTTTTAGAAGATGAGAGTTAAGACTAGGTTGGAACGGCGCCAAGTGGCTTTCACCTGTCATGGACTAAAGCGAAAAGCTAGGGTTATGCTGGAGTGAGTCATGAAAATAAATATTCTTTGCTGTTAAACTCGTCAAAATAGCTATTCTTGGTAGGGTTGAGTCACCATTTTGGAGGCCGAGATAAGGTTTTAACATGGGGACAGACCACTCGCTGTGATCTGACGCCGACACAGTATAGGTCATTTCTGGGACGGCCTTTACGGGCAACGCACTGACACACAATGATGGAACAGTAAATTTAGCTTTTACAATAACATAAGTTTAACCTTACCGAAACACAAAACACAAAAAAACAACGTAAACCTAAAATTGTAAGAACTGCCGATTATAAGTGTGCATATGTAAGATTAATGGCAGTTCTAATAATCTTCCCTCTTATCCTCCAGACAGTCATCAATCTCAGAATGCTGACAATTGGAGGATGGAAGAAGAGGTATCAAGAAGATTGCACAGTAACTCAATTGCGGGTGCCTCATAAGAATAACAATTAGGTCTCCATCAGTATGACGAGTCTGCAGTAAGCAACAGACGCTGATGGCGGTCAAGTTATACTAATTACACGGCATTAGCAAGCATCATTAACCATACAGTATGCTGGCTGAGTAGCAACAATCGGAATACAGAACTTTATTTACCCAGTAAACGCGCTTGTAGATGAAAGCAAAATGGCAGACTGGCACGACATTTTAACACAAAAAGAAAAAACAAAATACATTAGTAACAACTAACGCAGACTGAGACAAAAAGCCAAAAGCGGACTATTAAACTGAATGGTTAGTTGATGAGCTTCGGTAATTAACTCAGTCTGTCCACGGCAATTACTTACGCCCGAATGTAGAAAAAGACAAAATGGTACCAAGTTTTCTGACAAAAAAAGGCTGAACACGTTGCATTATGTGTCTGCCAAATAAACGACGCAGCATCGCACAAGCTAACTAGAAGGCGCTCGTGACAGTGCATATCTCCGCCAAGTGAAGTAATTTAAACACTACTACCACTATACGTTTATTAATTTTTGGCCAAATTCCACAAATGGCAACAAGGGTCGGTCATGGTAGAATCAGATTGGCCTCATTTGAGAGCCCATCCCCCAAACCCCTGTTAGACGTCAAGATCTTGGCGATATCTTTTATATAAGCCGAGTTATAGCCCATTTTGTCTTAAATTTCGTTGCCATGGCAACAGAGGTCCACCAAGGAAAGGAAAGGGAGAAGTAGAGGGCCGTTTCGCGAGAGGGGAAAGAAAAGGAAAAGTAATAACAGTAGATGCCAGCATTGCTGTTGAATTACGTCATTGTTATTATGACGTCACTCACGCGGTGCTCAGACTCACACACAGACACAAAAAGCAATTACTTAAACTCCACCAGTGTTCATTACGTTCACTTTGGCGGAGATAAATATAATGCCAAACCACTGACTGAACATTCCAAGCATGATCAAATTAACACCTGATATTAACATAGAAATATTGATATTATAAAATAAACAAATCTTGAAAGATTTGTTGCACTGTGTACAGGCTGAAGTCATGTCTAAATGCTGGTGTGTAAAATATTGCATTCAAACGCCTAACATTTATATTTGAACGACGTCACATAACTCTGCAAGAAATCCACAGTAATACTAAAGCCATGATTGCGAACATTATAAACTTACTACACAATTTACTATGTTTCTATTGTTAGCCAGGAAGCTTTTGTCATAAGATCAAGAAACAAATATACAAAAATGTGCTTATCGTGTCAGCTGAGTTTAATGCTACATCACAAAAAACTGTTAACACAGTTCTGTCATATTTTAACCACCAAAAACGATCGTAAATGAACCTGACTTGATAAACCAGTTTCACGCAAAACAAAACAATATAATCTAAATGTTACTGAGATTGCCATAAAAACAACGATGATCTTGTAATCACTATTTACAATCGACTATGCAGTCTTTCTGTAGTGAAAACGCAGTAGTCTGAAGTTAAATTTTGGCAAATCTGCATCGTCTCAACAGCAAAAAATCGCTGTGTCATTTTAACGGTAAATGCCACCAATAACCATGTCATCGATAATCATGCATCACTAAACATGAAACGAGTTAGTGCTCAATGTTTTAAGATGACTTTCAGCTATTATCCCGGTGTGAGTATAAACAAAACTTGACCAATTTTGACACCAGCCTCAATTTTCATTGGTCAAGCAAAAAAGTTTGCTAACGAAGACCTCTAGCAAGTTTGCACAAATGTTAACAATACAGCCACAGCGCTGCAAGTGGCTACGTCGAAAACATTCAAGTCAATATGTATAACTCGTACACATAACGTACAACTATGATACAAAAATAGTTCTAGCAGAAATATACACATCTGTCTTCAGTAAACACCGAACAATTGATAATATTTCGTGTCATGAAATTAGCAATGACTCTCAAATAAGTAAAACCTCTGTTGACTTGGACGCTTAAAAATTTAACCACTACTGCAGTCATTAAAATACTTTGAAAATACTTGAAAAATGAAAACAGCATCATTATGAAACAATCATGGGATCATACAGCGTTAGCCATAGTTTATAACCCATAATTAAATTCTCAGTCCGAGTGCCACATCCCAAACTATGCGGATTTCATATCATCAGGAAGGGCATGCATTCTGCATAAAAAGTCGACTTACACGGTGGGCCAATAAAAAAACGTGGCACTTAACTTTTGTCCACATCTTTGCCAATTATATATTGACCGATTTTCAAAATTCTTTCGTTCGCACACTCTGTGGACAATTTGCAATAATATGGCTATTATATATCCCAACACACCGTAAATGCGTCTCTACACCACCTTGTGAAATATAAATGAAATATGCATATATAACTATAACAAACAAATATTTTGGAAAAATTGAAATAAAACACTTCAGACCAACATTGCGGTGAATGATCTGTATGACACGAGACTGTGTAAGTCTAACACAGTCTAGTCTCATTCACCACAATGTTGGTGTAAAATGTTTTTCTTCACTTACCTGATGGTTTGTTAATATAGTTATTTTTTTGCACATTTATATTTCACAAAGTAGTGTAAAGATGCATCTACAGTGTGGAAAATGTATAATAATCAGATTAATGCAAATTGTCTGCAGAGTGTGCCAGAGAAAGAATTCAGAAAATCGGTCAATAACTGGCAAAGATATGGACAAGAACAAAGTGCCACGTTTTTTATTGGCCCTCGGTGTATGTGCCGAATTACAATTACCTGCCACCATTTGCTGATCTAATAACAGATGCTCAGCACACCGAATATAATGCAACAAAACGTGACTAGTTACACTGCTGAACACAGCAATTATAGCATAATATCAAAAAGCTTGATGAAGCCCAAATTCCATTATGCCGACTTTGTCACAAAGTTGGCATAATGGACACAAATCACGAAAGTCTGCAACACAAATCACGACACCAACTTTCATGAATTTGTGTCCGTGACAAAGTCCGTGCACTGTCACGGACTAAATTCCATTACAGCAACACAAACGGGTTTGTCACAAACTTGTCACGGACTTTGTCACAAACATCTCAACATGTCGAGATGGTTTGTGTCAGCGACTTTCATGATTTGTGTTTTCGAGTTTCACCAAAACTTCACGATTTCAATTTCATGATTTGTCACCATTTGTGTCGGCGATCTTCATGATATGTGTCCGCGACTTTCCCCACGGAGAAGTTTCAGTGAAAGTCAACGTAATAGAATTTGGGCATAAGTGCACTCAGGTAAGATCTACGTTAATGCACGAGCTGTCATTAGCTGATTTCTTTAATCACTGTGAATAAAACAAATGACACTCAAAATGAAACGCTATTCACTGATAAATGATGCATAAATACGATGCTGTACACACAGATCCACATCGCTGGATCTTCGACACAATAAATTAGTAATTATCAACAAAGACGCAAACAAGTCCAGAACAAATAAGTAGCACGTTACGAAATGTGCGAATATTTAACACAAAGCACCATGATATAACCCACTGAGATGGACAATGTTCATACATACAATAACCAGTAATTATGGCTGAGGAAACTAACGTTTAATTAATCGATCAGTTGGTAAACAAGAAATTTGAGCTAATGCTCGCGAGATGCGTGAAAGCCTATAGCAGTTCCGGTTCAGTAGTTTAGCTGAAAATTGGGGTGTTCACGCTAAGTTAATATACAAAACCAAATTCTCTATCTGGATTGCATAACGATAGTTCCGCGGCGCCACCTTGTGAATGATATAGACTTGTGTCGCAGCCCAAAATCGCCACAAAAATCCATAAACCCCCTATTTTGGCGTTCAAGGTCATTCAAGGTCATTGAATTCGGCGCTAATCGTAGATAACATTCAACAACAGTGCAACTGTCAGTATGGAATATTTCTGATCATAGAAGAACAAAAACGATAGCAACAATGAGATGATTAGTATTCTGAGGATTGTTCAAGCTCTGGCGAATGGACGGGAGGAAGTAACACGGCAACGTTGCAATATCAGAAAAAGAGAGAAATGTAACAAAAGCACAGATGCCTGGCTATCTTTCTGCATTACATTTCAGCCCGACAATTTTGGTCTAACTGCCCAATTTTTCCCGAACTACTCCAAGTCATGCGTCTCTGCAAGTCAACTTCTTGGAAATACCGTGGCAGCAATTTTTTACAGGCTTTTCCATCAGCCAGCCAACAGTATCAAAGTATGAAAGCACGATGCAACGTTATACATAAAAGATTGAGAGCATATGTTGGGTTGGTGGCTTGGCATAGCGGTAACGTGTTACATCCGATCAATGAAGTTACTCTACGCTGGGCAGGGTTAGTACTTGGATGGGTGACTGCTTGCAGGCAGGTAAACCATCTCGGTATGTATCCAACCGCCTAGGTCAACTCAGCCTTCCATCCCTCAGGAGTAGGTAAATCGAGTACCAGCCTATCTTGCTGGGGTTAAGGTGGGGCACGTTCACCTGTGTCGGGTGGCACGTAACACTGTGTGATCCCATATGGCGGGTGACGCTCCGTAGCTCTGAGATAGGTTTGCTATGAAGAGCTATAGCATTTAACCATGTCAATGAAAAAACATTTTACAAGTGAGTTGAAGCCTGCGAACCGGAAGCAACAGCTAGTGCTATGGGTCAGCCAAGCAGATAAAACAAACGCATTAACTCCATGCACTGCAATGGATAACAGCAGTGACACGTTAACAGCAAGCACTACGTTTTCTCTGACACTTGTTTGTCCTGTTCAGCAACGGCGATCGGCTGCAGTTCCGAACTGGTAACAGTGCCGTGCATCATGGAATCAGATATCGTCATGATGTTGATGGTTGTGTGCACGTGCCGAGACCGATAGAGGCAGATAGCAAGTATAAAGAAGCCGAACGAAAGAGTCTTGCAAGTGAAGACGAGAACTAGTAGATAAGTGCCCATGGCCCAGTTGTCGTAGACGAGACAGGCACCCTTCTCATGCGTGCACGTTGACTCGTGCCACGACACGCAGGCGTAATCGATCAGAAACCCAAACAACACTGGAGCAGGGATCATTCCTAAACAATAATTCACACACTTCCAATCCACACAGTCTACTACAACAATATGTATGGTTGCATTTTGCGACATCGATTAAATGAAAATGATGACGACGACGCAAAAACATTTCATTACTCAAAGAGCACAAATATCTGGTGGCAAGACTTTTCGTTTCTGCGTCCGATTTATCTGGATCTCATTCATGAATACATCAACACCAAAACGTAAATGACCCATTTGTTAGACCATGCCCCGTTGATCCAACAAGAAATCTGAGCTAATGCTCACGAGACATGCAAGAGCCTACAGCAGTTCCTGTTCGTAGGTAGTCTTAATCCATCACTATCCATTTCATCGCAATTCATTGTTCAGCAGCTGAAAATCACAAAAGAATCACAAAATCCCATATTTTTGCAGTTCATGGTCATTCAAGGTCATCGACGTTGATATCACCAAAAAGCACGTCACCAGTGCTTGTTATGGTAAGCAGCATGTCTATGCCTATCTGCAACTGTTTTCACGTTAAACAAGCCAATAGCACAAAAATACCCACTTTGTAGGGGGTACCCTCTTTGACACCCCATGCGCAGGCCTACTTGAATGTAGAGAGTTGGCGGCAAAAATTTCAGACGCAGGTTGTCTTGGTCTATCTCCAGCCATTTTGGCACAATTCACTCTTAAATTGTGTGTCGCAGCCCAAAATTGTGAAAAAAATTCACTACAACCCCCAATTTTGGGGGTTCGAGGCCATTCAAAATCGCCGTTGACATTACTAAGAAGCTCGTCACCTGTGCTTGTTATGATAAGCAGCATGTCTGTGCCTATCTGCAACCATTTTCATGCTAGACGAGGCAATAACAGCAAAATAACGTCTTTTTAGAAGGTGCCCCTCTTTTGCCCCCTCGTTCGTGGGGACTCCCTCACCCAGCGGCATGAAATTTTGTCACGAAATACTCGAGACTCTAGGCTATCATAATTATGGCAAAAACCCAAAGACTCTATCTCACCTGTTCTTGGAACGGTACCGGGTTGTGATGAACAAAGGATGGAATGGACAGAATTATGGTAGCGTAAAAATTCATCAAAAGCTGTTCAGCACTTTTTGAGCAATGTTGCAAACGGAAATTAGACAAAAGATAAACCACTGTATTTATAGCAACAACAAAAACCGCACTGCTCACTGCAGTGAAATACAGAGTATTAAACCAATAAAAATTTATTCACTTCATGCAGGTACTCTGGCTTAATGCTAACATGCCAGAAACAGAACAGCAAACACATCTAGTTAACCTACCAAGAGTTCGGAACAAAATCCACTGGATTCCAAGAGCAAAGGATCGATGCTGTTCCGGCACACACCTTCAAATTAACACACAGATGCTGTACACTACTGCACTACTAAAATGATCGGTATTTCATAATAGATTTGATTCCCCCCCCAACTCTTGCAGAATTGCCAGTATAAATTACTAAAGCAAAGCACTTTATAGACAAGATGCTATTCCTTTTGTCTAAACACCAGTACAAAAAAACACCATAAGTAAAGAAAAACACCAATATGAAGATTTTGCATAAACAGGTCCATTGTATAGGAGCTCATCCGCCTTTTTGGCACTTAACACAGCCAGTGCCTTTAACCAACTGAGTCAGTATGCCAGCAGTCTTGCTAACAGGGCGTAGGGCCTACTGTTACAAAAAACTCGCCATTTCTTCCCTAGTGATGGCCACAACCATCGGTAGTACTCATTCTGCCTACCCACAGAATGATGGCCAGGTTAAATTGGCGTGGGTGGCTTGGTATAATACCAGAGATGTAGTACTTGTACTTGGACTTGGACTTGAGGGTCAGGTACTTGTCGACATGTGGCAAGTACCTTATTTTTATTTTCCGATATAAACAATTCAGGCCTATGCCTTGTGATTGAGTGCAATGCCCGAAACAGTCCAGAAAATTAACATGGATTATAAGCAACATTGCAGTGAAATCTTTTACTAGCTGATAATTTAATTACTCAGTGATCTGTGTTCGCCAATCGCTGCTACTTAGTTGTACCCCTCAGCTTTAACTGCACAGTGTGGGGCATTAAAACGCAATTTTTTCATAATTTGAAAAAGAGTGATCCAGTTCAACAACATGTAATCCAATTATCAATAATCTGTTGTTACGTAATAACATTCAATCATTGTCGTCTCGAATAATATAACAATACAAGCAATAATAACAAGTAGCCTCACTTGTGAATACAAAGTACAAGTGAATTCATCTGGCATATTAAAAGACAAACAAGCATCGACAACATTTAAGCCAAGACAAAATTACAGTAACTCTGCTTGCATTGTTATATTATTCGAGACGACAATGATTCAACGTTATTAAGTAACAACAGATTATTGATAATTAGATTACACGTTGTTGAACTATGCACTGATGGCTGATCATAAATAGGTCATCCAGTGACAATTGTCAACATTACGTTGTCATCGTGTATAGAGACATCAATTGTTTAACAGAGTGAGACTTATTATTCATCAACCGTAATGACAATTAATTTCTTAATTAGTTAATCACTTGTTAATTACCTCATTAATCATTGTTATAGTAGATCTCGGCTACCATGGCACTGCTTTGGCAATCAGATTCAAATTAGACTTCAAATTCTAAATTTTGACTTGATTAAAATTTTTTTGACTCACCCTAACAAAATTTTTTAACAGTAAGAGGGGAGGGTGTACTAATGGCTGATTAATGAAAATGTACCACGGTGCGGCGACGGCCGAGAAGTTTGCTATAAATACAGTGGTGGCGTCCGTGCGAGAAAGAGTCAGTGAGAGTACACAGCAGTCCGTAGAGCGGTCGCGACCAGTAGCGAGTCAGGACGCGAGCAGCGATTTGTGGTGCGCTGCCGCTGACTTTTGAGTTTCGTGGTTTAGTTCAATGATCAGACATAAATGGGGTTTAATCTGGATTATCTGAACATGCGAATTAAGAAATAACACTAATATTTTAACTTGATTCTATATCTTCACCGTGTGATCACTATTCTGAGATGAGTTGATAGAGACCGAACAAGTCCTGACTCATCTCAAAGATAGCTTAAGCCTACATGTAGATCTCCAGCTTTGTTCCTAAAGAAAGTTCGAGGAGTATAGCAGAGCGATGGAACAATCGAATAGCAGACTGGAAAGCAACAGAACATTATAGTGATAGAAAATCTAATATAACTTAGAATTCCTCAAACTAACCAGACAATTACAGTAATTAATAGTAACCTAAGCCCTATCTCGCACCGTTTGTAAGATACGGCGACTTATTGGCTTCAAATGGCCAATTTTTTGTACCCCCCTTTCATTTAGCACCCTCGATCGGTGCGACCCCTTTCAAATTTCGGGAAAGAACTTACGGATCCTAACACCAGAGTCTTCGTAGCAGTCAACGAAAAGATTTCGTGATCCTAGCTTGCGTTATGTTGACACAATACCGGATTGTGACAGACGGACAAACTGATGGACAGACGAACGAACGCCTCGACGATGGCTAAGATGCGCGAAGCATTACATGCTGTCAAGCGTAATGAAACACACAAAATCTAAATAACGGCTGATAGTGTAAGCCATGTACCGAAGTGTAGCTGCAAGTGCCGGCATGCTCGTGGTGAAAGTGACAAATATTATCAGTGCAAAGATGACGAGGAACATGGTCAACAGCTGACACTGTCCGTCACACCGGCCAGTGACTGCGACTGACTCGATGGCTTGCGTCACACAGTCACAGTTGTAGTGCATCTGTAAAGATGAAACCACTCATGACAGCTGCCAAGTTCAACATTCTCATGAAAAGCTCACTTAACTATCAGCAAATACAACAAATTATACGACTAAAAGCTGATCGGTAACACAGCAAATAATTATCTTTAAAAAGCCAAACATATGAACACCACAGGCCTTAAGATGCTTGTATTTGCTTCATACATTTAAAGTGTCATAAGTGAGAAATAGGATTTCATGTGTTTAAAACATAATACACTCATCTGCTAAAAAAGCAGACAGCAAGTCATTTACTAGCCAGATAAGTTTTGCGACACCCCAAATTTCTAAAATTGTCTGAGAGGAAATTTTAACTATTACAACTGTTTCTGTTACAGGTAGTATTGTATTGTCTGTAGTATTCATGTCTTCGTGTCTACCTTATTACACCGAAAATCAGCACAGGTCTGGTAAGAATGACTAAACAACTGACTGATATTTAAGGTGTCACAGTGTTACAAAAACAAGCTTTAGACCTCACATAACAGACTTAGCAACCGTCTACAACTAAAAACTTTGCAATGGCAGCGGTATACAATACATGAACATCACACAACAGAATATATCTCAATCGTTGCTAGTAACATCACATTTGTCAAGATGGAAGCTAGGGAACTTAAACATGCATGTAACAACACTAAGTGGAACGAAACTGCTCCTAACATCAGATATCTTCATTCTGTTACCCTAAACAATGAAATACACGATCGGCCTTCATCGAATAGGGCACAACACTTATGACTGTGACTACGAAAATTTGCGAAACTATGCAGTAAACAAGTTGGCAAATAAATGTAACAAGAAATTTGAGCTAAGGCAGTTCCGGTTCAGTAGTTTAGCTGAAAATTGGGGTGTTCATGCTAAGTTAATATACAAATATCAAATTCTCTATCTAGATCACATGCCAGTAACGATAGTTCCGTGGCGCCACCTTGTGAATGATATAGATTTGCGTCGCAACTCGAAATCACCAAAAAATCCACAAAACCCCCTATTTTGGCGTTCAAGGTTATTCAAGGTCATTGAATTCGACGCTAACTGAGAGCCAGTGTACGACTTCCTATTAGTGACTGATAGTAATCTAGGCCCTATCTCGCACCGTTACCGAGATACAGCGACTAATTGCCCAAAAATCGCAAATTTTCCCTACCCCCTCTCATTTAGTGCCTTCGTTCGGGGTGACCCCTTTCGAATTTATGGAAAAGCTTTACGGTTCCTGAAACTAGAGTCTTCCAGGCAGCCGAAGGTGAAGAGTTGGTGATTCTAGCTTGCACCGCTTTTGACTGATCCACCCGTGTGACAAACAGACAGACAGACGGACAGACAGAATTGCTATAGCTAAGACGTGCTGAAAGCAGTAGCTGCTTTCGCACGTAAAAACCAGTACTAACAGGACAGGATCAAAAGTAATCACCTTTCTATCGGCAGAAGTGTTGAGGCATCCGGCGTAGCACGGCGAGAAATAGATGAGGTTATCGGCTCCACAGACTGGCTCAAAGACATCGGCCACACAGTGACAGTTGGCGTTGCATTCTGCACTCAGGTTCACCCGAAGCAGTGTCCTACGATATGCCAACAAACAGATTAAGCACTAGCATACACTTCTACGGCCATTTCCAAGTAGAAATTAACTGGTACGCTGAAAAACATTTACTCAAAAATACAGATGTCAAATTAAAGCATTAACGAATGCTTTAATGCATTAATAAATTAACACGGGTTAAAAAAATTAACATGTGTTAAAAAAATTAATGCACATATGAAAATTTGTGTTAATTTACTAAATTTTGGGAAGCAAAATTATTTGTCAATTGAATGAATTCAAGTAACTAAACTGTAGTTGCCGTTCCATCACTCTGTAAATAAATAATTATTTTGATTTTTGATGACAGGTTTTACCATTGAGCCACGTAAATGCCAAAAATGATCACTTCTACGCACTTTCATGCAGTGCATAACTACTTTTAATTAATCCGCCAGCCCATTTTTCGAAGGACAGTTTAGACTAGGTCTCCAAAACAAAATCTTTTGGATTGGTTTTCACATGCCTCAGCCCTTTGTCTTGCCCAACCCACAGCCTCAACAACCTGGTTGAAAAGGACAAAAATAAACAAATGCATTCTTACCGACCTGTTTGTATGAATATAGTTGACGTTGATGCCGGCAAATGGAACGTTCTCGCACCGTGCAAGCAGAGTCAACGTTAACACGAGGACAGTGCCGGTTGTGACCAGACATAACCGCAGAATGCCCTTGCACTGCAGGTTCAACTGTTTCACCAATAAACCACCAAACAACGTCCCACCGCCACCAGATGGAATGGTCGCAAAACCTATATGGAAAAACATGCCGCAGAGCACAGAATAAAACCAGTAAATGGATGATCTGAGTCCACTATTCAGAAGGTCCACCATTCCAAAAGTTTACTATTCCCACCAATCCTAAGCGTAACCCTAGGGCTGACCCAAAACCTAACCCTAGCCCTAACTTAATGCTAACCCTAACCTTCACCATAACCCTAATCTTAGTACTGTGGCACATATCTGCACAATAGACTTTCGAAATAGCGGACCTTCGAAATAATGGACCTTCAGAATAGCGTGCAAAAACATCCGCCATTCACTTTCAACAGTAATCTGCAACATGAACGACACATGACTCTCAGATCTTTCAAAGCTGATTTCTAAACTACAAGTTATAAGAAACATGTCTTTGAACTGCAACTTTGTTCACTGCATGCTAAAAGTGACAAAATGTCCTTCAGTCAGTTGGTCACGAGATGCTGTTATCAATTCACACTATGAATTTATTTCCAGAGTTTGCTGTTTTGCTAAATCCTGTAATCTGTCAAGAAAATTGTGTGCCTTTTAACGCTGTGCACTTTCCAGGCTTGACAGTCAAAACCAGATCAAAACTTCTCTGACTTAAAATGATACTGGCCAGATACAACGGCTGAGGCCAACAATGAACGATATAGATCTCAGGATCAACTCAACCTGGCCATCCTTCCCGGGGTAGGTGCAGTAAGTACCTGCATGTTCATCAAAAGATGGATTGAAGGCAACATACCGATAAGCTGTGCAGCCCATGCAGCCGTGACGCCAAACTGTGACTCCACAAACTTTGGTGCAAACACAACGAAGCCGCTCACCAGCAAACCTAACACCATCAACACCCATCATCTGTTGGCACACTTTTTCATAATCTGGAAAGATGAGCGCCGTTATTGAAACTAACATGAAAATTACATCACGCAGCAAATTCTGACAAGTACAATTAACAGATTACTTGCTGAATTCATGGCGATTCCTACAATAAATTAAGTTTTTCTTTGAAATTTTGTTAGAAAATTATTAATCAATTTCAACTATATAACTACCAAGACACTACTAATTTTTTTGCCTAACATATTTTTCCACTGTAATTCTAGGTACAACTGGGTCCACAAAATATTGAAACCAACTTCATCCGTGTACTACGGGAAAATCTGACAATTGAAGCTGTTTGTTAACCAATTCCAATCAATCATAACAGCAGCAAGTGTGTACTTTCACAAGCTCCGGCCATATTGAGAGACATGAATGTTGCATTGGACAGCAGTGAACGAAGAGCGGACGGAATATCTTTGACGTGGAGCAGAAATCCCGGGTTAGTTGAAGACACGCTGCGACTGAGCTGCAAGTCAGCGTTAGCTTCACACCGCTTTGACACTGCAAAATTCAGTCAGATAGACCGAAACTTAATCGACTACACTTCAGTCACATTTCTTTGCATGGAATCCTCTCTTACATAAATTACTGGTACCCCTAACGGAATTACTGAACTCGTAATCCATTTTCCGATGCTCAACAATTTTCTTTTGTTTCAGCTTTTCTTTTTCATTTCACTCTTACTTATCTTCTTTTTTTAGTCGGTTTTAGCTTTGGGCTTTGCCATTTGAGGGCTGTTACAAAAAAATTTGATTCTCTATGTCTAGGTGCTCATTCTCACTTCACTTCCATTCGAAGGATATTTTTAGTTATATGTAGAGCTGTCAAATTAATGCATTAAATTAATGCGCTAAAAATTAACGCATGCTAAAAATGCACATCTGTAAATCTGATAAATTCTGTGAAACAGAATTTCAAATATTCCACTAAACTGAGGTTATTTGGTGAACAAATAATATTCAAGTAATTAGAAATTGTTTTGTTGCTGTTACATCACTGCTGTCACGATTCTGCGACACAGCCTCGAGTTCGTCAGTCATCATTCCAGTCACACTTTTGATGTACCGGTAGTTTACATACAACATCTGCAATATATTGATCCATTACCAGTAATTAACGCATTAACACATGCATTAATGTCAAAAAATTAAAACCTCAATAGCACTAGTTATATGCACTAAATTAAAGTGGACAGCTTGTCTATCAGTTTTTAGGTGTAACACTTGTATGCACCACTGCTAAAAAAGGTCGTCAATTTGTATAGCGCCACGTCGCAAACACGCCTCTAATGCGTTTTCGTCACTAACCAGAGCCGCCTGCCGCACGGCCACCGTGTGCAGCCTGCAGACACAGGCTAACGCAGCGGCCGGCTAGGCAGCCCCAGTCAGC
>Ga0056128_1004034_pt1 | contig 18286 bp, 11 predicted proteins | sample WorMetLIZISLAND2_FD_71113 | JGI IMG/M metagenome (GOLD analysis project Ga0056128, IMG submission 71113) | Marine gutless worms symbiont microbial communities from Max Planck institute for Marine Microbiology, Germany - Olavius geniculatus... ... | reverse complement strand
TTTCATTAGCGAACCAGATTAAGTTCACCATCGAAGCAGGGTAGCAACTGACAGCACCAGTTGAGACTAGCAAGTTTGTACCTGTGACACATTATGACGTCAGCATTACATCACGACTAGCAAAGAATGTTTAATCAACTGTCATATTTTGTTGAAACATTTTGAATTATTATTTCTTCAGCTACAACTGGTAAAAATTTCATGTAAATTGCTCATAATTTGAGTAAATTATGAAAAAACAGAAAGGGTTTTTTATTTATGAAACACCCGTGTAGTTTTAGTGCAGTAAGTGGTTCTGTGACATCGATTATCACTGCAGTGATGTTAGTATTACTGAGTCAGTACCATGCTAATAGAACATGTCAGGCCAGATGTAAATGGCATGCCTTTTATGTTGGTAAAGATCTAGTACTTTGTTTAATGTTTGTTGTCCATTGATGTCATGTGTGTTATTGGCTGTTTGCAGGCTTCTTGGAATGCTGTTGTCTCGGGTCATTGCTGACAGTACTTCTGCAGTCACTCATGATCATTGTCCACTTGAACTGGTCAGCCAGCTGTTTACATTCTATCTCGGCTCACGCTCAGCTCTGCAGAAATATTGTACAGCTTATGTCATCTCCGAGTGGGCTGCTGCTTTGCCGGTACATTGCTCTCTGCATACTGATACGTTGAGTGGTGTGAAAATGATTTCAAAATTTTTAGTTAAGTTTTGAGTCATTTAGAATAAAATGAAATAAATACAGTCACATTCACACACTGTAATAGCATTCTGCTCATAAATACACTAGTGCAGCACTTTTCGCCAAATTGCAGCCAGCATAAATAGATTCTTTGTGATATATTTGAAACAGTTATAATTAAGTAAAGAAACGTGACGTAAAGTCCTTTTCGAGCCTTACGGCCCATAGGGCGGTGCTGATCTTCGTTTCCTAAGGCCCTCAGCCAGACACCAGTTTTTACACTGCGAGACCATGGATACGGATATAATTAAGTAGGTATGTTTAATGATCATTTTATTGCAAATATCAATCAGTATTTTGTGAACATATGGACGTAAGTTAGGTGGCACGTTTTTTGACTTTTTACGTATATGCTAGATACTCTTTCTGTCATGCTGGTTGCATTCAGTCCAACAGTAGAGCTCTGTTTGTAAATTTTGTGCAGCAGTTTTATGGACTTGTGTAGAAATTTACTGGCACTGTGTGCATGTGTGATTGATGATAGATGCCGGCAGTGGAAAGCCGTCATCTTCCGGACACACTGAGTGTGAGGCTGCATCGGTGTCTGGAAGAGTCGATCTACTATGATGAAGTGCTGGTAGCTTTCAGTCGACTGCAGACTGATTGTCGAGACTTTGTTGCTCTGATGCAAAGCTGCGGTGTCTCGATCAATACTCTCAACTATTTGCCTGAGTGAGTCTAAATTGTGCACAAATAGCCATTTTACTTGTTAATTTTTTTCTGATAGAATGATGAGTGTTTGCCATTAACTATGACTTATGCACCAAATGCCGTAACTGATTTCCATCTAATGCTGGCAGTACACTGACGATATACATGTACGTTTGTAGCCATAATCACTTTTTGTGCAGCGTTATGTTATTAAAACTGCAGATGTGGTACCTTTAGCATTCAGCAGTATATATTGCATCATACCTCACTAGTTGACAGTTGTTGTACATGCATTATAAGTTAGATCTTTGAAGTATAGCATATGACAGTTGACAGTATTGGTTGCTTATTTGACATAACAGCAGTGTCTTATCGCTGGATCAGGCCAGCGCGCTTTGTTCTTCGGTGTTTGAGTCGGTCAGAATGCAGCTTTCTTCAAAGAGTTTTATGGTGCTTGAACAACGACGCTCGACACTGCAGTCTGCTGTCTCACAGACAACGAAAGATCAGCTGATGAACACTAACAGGTTGTTGAATTTGTGCAGTTTTTGTTTTGTGTGCCGTTTGGCTATGTATAGAACATATTAATGTTACTGTTGACACTGCCGCTGATTGTTTCCCGCAAATGGCACTCAAGAAATGACTGATTACATTGTATATTATTGTCAAGGTTTTCTCTTGGGATTTGGTCTTCATAAGGTAACTCCAAAACATAAGGCACTATGTTAGAACAACTGAAGGCAATGATGGTGAATTAAATTCCCTGTAGAACTGTAGAATTCCCCTCGTTTATACTTACCTGACAACCATTCTTGTCATGCATATCTGTGGAGAATTGTCTTGTTATTGACTCATTCTATACTCTCTTAGAAGCATGACTTATTCCCATTGTGTCCATTATTTTCATAATATGGCATAATCTCACATCCATCAGTGTCTGTTGCATGTATATTTTTTATGCTCTGGTTTTCACGGTGATTCAGAATTTTAATCTTGCAAATTCTGTTTCTACAGAAGTGATTTGTGTTTTTTTAAACAATGAAATTCTCTGCATTAGTGGATGCAGCAGCGTTCATAGATAGCTCCTAGAGACATGAACATGTGTGATGGTTTACACCAGGGTTCAGGCGAGTATAGCTGAGGCGACTGTGAGATGGAATTGCTTGCCAGACAAAATGAACCCAGTCGTACGGCCATTGATGGACTCTGTTCGTCGTGAGGAGAACCTAGAGCTTCAGGTCAGTCACTAGTCTGCCACTGCGCTAGTGCTTGACTGGCATTTATGTCACAGTCATTAGCATGAGACTTCCATATTATCTGCTTTTTGTTTTATCGTTATATTGTGTCTTTTCAGTTCTTAGTTTTTAGTGTGTAGTTGACTAGGAGACTGCACATTTGCACTTACGTCAGACTAAATTCTATCATTATAATATGATATGATGTGATATGAAGATATTGAGCTCATCTGTATTATCTCACTGCATCGGTTAGCTGAGGTCGATTTGAGACTAGATTGGGATAAGGGCGAGGTTGGAGAATTTTAGTTTTCTTTGAAGAAGGTATCATCTCTGATTTGTTACAGAGAGTGACTACTACACCGTGTTTAAAAAACAGTCAAAATTGTTTTTGTCATAATTTTCACCGATTTTGATAATTTTTGGCTAACAATTTGGTGCATCTGTGTTATACATGGTAGTGCATTGACATAAATTAAGTGAGGTGGAAAATAAGTCGACCTTGCATAATTCTAGAAGTCTGGGAATTGTCAGGGGAAATATTGTTACTGGAGACCATTTTGTTGTTAACTTCAAACTGTGGGACAACAGTAGTAGCACTGCATATCGTGCAGAATGTTGAACCCAGCTAGTAATTTATATCTGGTGCTGTTGGTGTGTTTTTCTGCTACCAGGAAAGAGCTGCATGCAGTTTGTCACTGTTAGTTCAGAGCTGTGTGTCGCGTGAGCCGAGTCCAAATGCTAAAATCATCAAGAATCTCTGCTCCATGCTATGCTCGGATCCACACTATACTCCAGTTGTCAGTCAGCATCCCGTGGAACAGCTAGCAACATCTGTTCAAGGCAAGTTACAAAGTCCGTGTATAGACCTACAACAGTTGTGTGCTCACTTTTTTGCTTTAGAATTGTTTCTATTAGGTATGGTGATTGTGGTTTTGTGCAGTTGTTTTTACTACGCACGCTAGCAGAATGCTTCGCGCGTCATAGCCATGGCCTGCGCGTCTGTCCGTCCGTCCGTCCATCACACTCTGCGATTGTATCAAAATGGTGTAAGCTAGGATCATGAAATCTTTACCATAGGCTGCACCAAAGACTCTAGTTTTTTGTGACAAAATTTCGTGCTCCTGGGTGCAGGGTTTCCCTTTGAACGAGGGCATCAAAGAGGAGTACCCCCTTAAAAAGACGTTATTTTGTCGCTATTGGCTTGTTTAGTGTATAAACGGTTGCAGATAGGTACAGACATGCTGCTTATTATAACAAGCACTGGCCATAGGCTTTTTAGGTTTATCAACGTCGATGATCTTGAACGACACTGAACCCCCAAAAGAGGGGTTTTTAGTGAATTTTTCGCAATTTTTGGCTGCAACTCGCATTTCATGAGTGAATAGCGACAAAATTGCTGCAGATAGACCAAGACAACCTGCGTAGGAAATTTTTAGCATTAAACGTAGATTTTAGCAGTCTAAGTGCCGACCCCCTAGGTTCAAAAAGGTTTGCACATGTGAGCGTTAAAAAGGGGTTCCTTTCTAAAAGTGGTTGATATTGGCTCGTCTAGCATGAAACCAGTTGCAGATAGGCACAGACATCCTACTTATCATAACAAGCACTAGTGACTAGCTTCTTAGGGGTGTCAACATTGATGACCTTGAATGATCTTGAACCCCAAAATTGGGGTTTTTAGTAAATTTTTCGTGATTTTGGGTTGTGACACATTTTAACAATGAATTGCACCGAAATAGCTGAAGATAGATTTGGACAACCTGCATATGAAATTTTTAGCATAGAGCGTACGTTTTTAGCAATCTAATTTTTGACCTCTTAAATTCAAGGAGTCTTCCTTGACTCAAATTTGAGGTTTCAAATTTGAGTACTGTTTCAAGATGCGTTATTATTTTATTGCATGCTGTACACTGATTGCCAAGGTGGCAGGACTGCTGCTATCGCGCGTCACGTGAGCTTTGCTCAAATTACTTGCTGTGGTTTTATATATGTTATTAACTGTAGTGTATTTCGTGTACTGTTACAGTTATTACTGACAACCATCCAGTTTATCGTGGTTTTTTTTTAATCTGTCAGTTAACTTGTTTCATGTGTCTACTACTTGCCAATGATAAGCCAGCTCATCTACCCTGCTGTCATAAATCACCTTTCTTTTTTCTGACCCTTTTGGTTCTGCAAAGATTTTTTACAGGGTTTTCTTGGCTGTCTGGCTTCAACATTCTGCAGTAGATTACGTTTTGACACTGGAAGCTACAATAATTTGTCATTAAGAGCTAACCAATGCTGCGTATACTTGAGCTTAGGCTAATTTTTTTTAACAGTCCCACAGCTAAGTAGTGCATGTTATGTGATTTGTGGGCAGACTGTGAAGGCACACGATCATTGTCTTCTGTCTCTGATGGCATTCTTACACTGCATATTCAGCAGAAGGTACCTAGTGAACTGTGTCCTGTCCATGGTGCTGAATACATAATTACGTAGTGGGTTTTGCTTGGTCCTGACTTTCTGTATCCTCAAACTGTGCTCTAGTTATGAGACATGTGCATAGACTCTGGCTTGAGATCAAGTTAAGTCTTATGAGCTGGGCTGAAAAGTTAACAGAACAGGCTGAATCAGTTATTTATTAGATGCTACTTCTGCTAAATTGTTCTTGACTTTGCTCAGCAGATACATTTTTGCCTTAAATAGATATGTGATGTTATTTAATTACTGAATCGACTGAAAGTCTTGATTTAAAAAATACAAGTGGAAAGTCGGTCAAAAAATTTAATGTGGTCAGTCCTGGCAAAATAACTGAGGCTGATGCGTTCGTTAGATGAATCGTCAGGTAAGGTGTTATATAAGTAGATCTAAATATGAGTACAAAAACAGTAGTCTTGAGACACTGTCCAATTATCAAGAATGATAGTTCATAGGTAATGTCGGCTGGAAGCTTATTCTGTAGGCTGCGACTATAGACCTGCTAGGATCATTAAGACTTGTTTGCTAGTCTCATTTCACATGTTTGTGAGTTCACTTCGTATGTATCAGTGTGTTGATGTGTTGATGGGCAGTCGTGTGAGTCAAGTCGAGGTCGTCGTGCCACTGTATCCAGACCAACTCTCAATTGGTTCAGTTCTGAGGTTTGCCTGGATGCTGCACTGTCTGATGACGATGATGAGGTTGATCTTCCATTCTTATCATAAGATTACTTCATGCCATAGCACATGTAGGTGGCTCTCTTGAGGTGTGTGATAAAACAGCTGTTGATATTTAATGCACGTTGCTGTTACTTACGGTTCTTTAACCAGCCAATTTTTATGCGTGAAAGCTGTAACACGTTTTCTTAGCCATCGCAATTCTGTCCATTCGTCTGTCACACTGGTGGATCAGTCAAAAACGGTGCAAGCTAGAATCACCAAATCTTCACCGTCGGCTGCGTGGAAGATTTTAGTTTCAGGATCTGTAAAGCTTTTTCCATATATTCGAAAGGGTTACCCCGAGCGAGGGTGCTAAATGACATGGGTAGGAAAAATTAGCGATTTTTAGCCAATAAGTTGCCATATCTCAACAAGAAATTTGAGCTAATGCTCATGAGATGGGCGAAAGCCTATAGTAGTTCCGGATCAGTAGTTTGGCTGAAAATTGGGGTGTTCACGCTAAGTTAATATACCAATACCAAATTCTCTATCTGGATCGCATAACGATAGTAGCGTGGCACCAGCCTCTGAATGATATAGAGTTGTGTCGCACACCGAAATCGCCAAAGAAATCCATAAAACCTCCTATTTTGGCGTTCAAGGTCATTCAAGGTTATTGAATTCGGTGCCAGTTGAGAGCCAGTGTACGACTTCCTATTAGTGATTAATAGTAACCTAAGCCCTATCTCGTTCCACCCGTGTGATGGACGGACGGACAAACAGACAGACGGACAGACAGAATTGCGATGGCTAAGACGCGATGAAAGCAGTAGCTGCTTTCGCACGTAAAAATATAACAAGTCAATCAATGCAATCAATCAGCGTTAGTTAGTGCTTTGTTATGTATCACATATGCAGTGTTCTGTACTGAGTAACTCCAGTGTGCTGTTGCAAAGAATGATTGATGAATATCTGAAGATATTTGATGATATTTGTAAATATGTGTGCAATGAAATTAAAGCGACAGCTGATGGTTCAGAGACGTGGTGCTATGCTGGCTCTGATGGCCATTGCAAGAAATGCTGGTGCTAATCTACATGATGACATGCTTCCATTCTGGGATGCTATGTTTGGTCCGCTTACTGCAGTCTCAGGTAAGTTTAGTTTCTTCATTTTCAGTGGTGTTTTTGCAACAAAAAAATCTTATCAAGATTGCATGCATTTCATGATGCACTTAACTTTTGGTAACTAACTGATTAATCTGAGACCTCTTATATATTGTGTGCTGCAGTTGCATTGCTTTTATGCCTTCTCTTGCAGTAAGTAATATTGACAGAGGGATTATTCTTTCATTTTGTCTGTTTGGAATGTCCACTGCATGCATATGTTCATTTGTGCATTTGCAGATTTTGTTGGCTTCATGCCTTTGAAGCCAGTGTAGAGAATTCTGCCAAACTTCAGTTGATCATGCAAGTAAGGTGGCAAAGACCAGAGATTAACTGGTTAGGTTTCAAAGGTCAAGGGGTTAAAGTAAAGGTCGCTGCAAGGTCATGTGTAAAAAAACTGAATGTTTCAGAGTATTATAATGGAATTTGAATATGTAATAAACTATGGAGTGTAGATGAGGTTTTCATGATGTTGGTTCATGTTAAATATTTTTTTTGATTCTTGCAGTAAATGGAAGCATCCATGCTGATGCTTGAGCATTCAAGTATCATTTGGCTTTTTACTTTCCATATTTTTAGGTTCACTGAAATTGGATGATTGTGATGTGAACATTGCTCAAGAACTTATCAACTCATTGCACGTGTTGCAAGTTGTTGCACCTGCTATACATTCGTCGCTTCATTCAAAGGTATCTTAGTAACTACGACACCGATTACTATGATGTTGACGGCTATTGAAAGACAAAAGGACTGGGTATTTTTAGGAATAGGTATTAGAATTTATAAAATGGAACTTAGATTTTATAGGAAGGTTTAAAGTTGTGGTACTCTATCTTAGGAGTAATTAAGGTAAGATGGCGTTGAATGACCTGATTTTTTGGCAAAATTTGGCTATATTATCATAACAAGCAGTGGTGACGTGCTTGTTAATGGTATCAACATCAATGACCTTGCATGACCTTAAACCTAGAAAATGGAAGATTTTAGTGATTTTGTGTGATTTTTGGCTGCAGAAGAGTGAAGTGTGAAAAAAATGGATGGAAATAAACCGATATTAGCTGCGAAAAATAACTGCCATAAGCTCTTGTGCGTCTCATGAGCATTAACTCAGATTTCTTTTAAACAACACTTTGGCTTGTTATTAGTGCCATTACTGAATCTGAATGTCTTTGTTGTGGATATTGGATAGTTTGTGAACACTTCAAGATAAGTCCATGAGATTCTCAGAGTAACTAATATAATTAGAGTTTATTTCGTAGAGCACATAGCTATGGATTTCTCAAAGGGTTTGTTATTGGGTTCTGTCATACATGCTATAAACTAAAGTAAAATTGGAGATATTCGTCGTCAACTGCACTTGCTGTTTATCATAGAACAGAACGTGGTGCTGCGAACCTCAGAGAACTCGTATTTTGTTGCACAGGTTTGAGTATACTGCATTACAATGAAATAAATCGTTTCGTTGTTGTTTTTAGTTTGTTGTACATATGCGTGCATTGTGCAAACTCTATTAGATAGTGGTTGATTATTGTTGGATGGCCAGTTGCTGTCTTTTGCTGACAATCTGCTTCGGTGCTTGGAGCATCCGCTCTCAGCCATTCGGCATATGGCTGGGCGCTGTCTGGCCGTGCTTAGTCGCATTATGACCAGCAGTGTGATGGAACTAGTGATCAGCCATGTTGTTCCACTGCTTGGTGCCGCAGACAATCTTCTCCATCGACAAGGGGCTATTGAGGCAATAGCATGTATCCTCGATCAGAGCATAGTGTTGAATGGGCATATGTGCACTTCTGGAGCGTAATAATGGATTGCTTTGTGTCATGTGTTGTGTCGGTAGAACTTTGCTTGAAGAAACACGAATATCATTACATTGAATTAATGTCGTGAGGTTAACTTACTTTGAATTCATTTGCTAACTTAGGTGGACTTGGAAAAATTGTCGAAGAATCATTGTATGTGTTTAGTGATTTCTCTTATAGTTTGCGCTGCAGACAGTATTCATTCCTGCAAGGCTGAACAGTAAAGTATTGTTTTAGTCGATGGGTTGTTTTGTGTTCGGCTTGGTTAATACTGAGATGGCTAGTCATGCAGAGGTCAGTGCTGAAACACTCGTGGCTGGGAGATAGCAATTTTAGGAGTAGTCTGTTCTGATTTACATGATCTCGCAGGTCATTGTTTTTGTTTTTACTTTATCTTGCATGCACGGCTAACATTTGCTGTCAGTTTAAACTCAGTATTTGCTCTCACATGGAATTTGCTAGTGATATGAATCATTGAATATGGAACTAAAGAGCCTATTTTTTACTTTTTAGCATCATTAATGCCTGAATGATTGTCTTGTTATTATGCATCAACAGTGCTTGTTTGGTGACCCCCTGTCTTCCAATAGACAGCATTATGAGATTGATGACTGTCTGGAGGATAACAGAGAAAATTATTAGAACTGCCATTATCGTTACATATGAACCATTATGGTTGGTAGTTCTTACAATTTTAGGTTGGTCGTTTTTCTGTGTTTCATAAAGTTTAAACTTTGTGTAAAGGTAAACTTTTTGTTTCGTTATTATGTATATGTGCAATTTTGTCTGTAAAGGCCATCCCCAAAATGACCTATACTGTGTCGGGCGGGACGTTAAACCCTACTTACTCACTGCTCTCACATGGAATTTGTTAGTGATATGAAATCATTGAATATGAAACTAAAGAGCTTATTTATTAATTTTTAGCATCATTAATGCCTGAATGATTGTCTTGTTATTGTGCGTCAACAGTTCTTGTTTGGAGATGGTTCTTAACTTGTTGCAGTAATCATCGACCAGCTTGGTATAGAGATTGTGCCTTATGCTACGCTGCTTGTCATACCGGTGCTCGGGCGTATGAGCGACCAGTGTACACCTGTGCGTCAAGTGGCAATGACTTGCTTTGGCCTTCTTATTCGACTAATGCCACTCGATGTGAGTAAAACATTTCATGTCTTTGTTATAATTTGCTGTTTATCAATGACATAGCAGTGCTTGTATGTTTTAAATCACTACTAGTAGGCTTTGCTGAGGGCATAGTGTTCTAATGTCGTTTGTCTTTGTGTGTGCATCTGACGGTGAATGGTGGGGTTTATGCAATATTTTTGGTATTTATATAGACTGGAAAGAAGGAGCTTGATGTGGTGCACAATCCAGCTTGGTATGTTGTACCTGCCTTAACTTTCGATATTCATGAGTAACAGCTGTAACTTGTCATTTTGATGCTGCGTGTAATTTGACAGAAGAAGGATGGATTCGATGCATCTGAAGCTGTGCTGAGCAAGTCGCTGCTGCAGCAGAAGGAGAAGGAATCTCATTTTCTTGAACAGCTGCTGGATCCGCACAAGATTGATGACTATCCGCTACCAATACCAATCAATGCTGAGCTTCGTAAATACCAGCAGGTGTGTGGCATCTGTTTATAGCCATACGTTGAATATAGCAACTTATTATTTGTTGTGGAATAACTTACAGTTTTGACACTGTCAAGTAACTGCAGTTTTAAGAGATGTTTATCGTAATTCCTTCAGTGAACGTGTGAATATAACAGAATCTAGATTTTAATATATGACTATTGATTATGACTAATTATTGACTAATGGTTATCATTTCTTTGATATTGATGCATGATGTGAAATTTTATGTTTTGTTTTACGTTACATCGTGTTTCACCCAATGTGAAAGTTGTCGTGATGGCACTTTTAAATTCAGTGGATCACGTACTGTTGCTGATGTCATGATGTAGGATGGAGTGAACTGGTTGGCATTCCTTGCTCGCTATCAACTGCATGGTATTCTCTGTGATGATATGGGCCTCGGCAAAACATTGCAGACGCTCTGCATACTTGCTAGTGACCACTACCACCGGACACAGGCGTTTCAGGTCTGGCTTTGCTATTGCAATACCTCTTCTGGCTTTGATGTTTTGTGCTGATGCTGGATTATTCAATAGTAACATAATTCCTGTTAATATTTTTGTTGGAAAAAATGCGTGTGATTTGCTCGCAATAATTCATTAACTGAATTTTGCTATTTGTATTTCAGGACTTGATTTTGGAAGTAATTTTGAACAGATACTTGTTGATAGCAGTTTTTAAAACAATTGTTATGTTTATTTACATAAACAAGAAATGTACATAAATGCATTAGTGTGCACAGTTTGATGATTGTCATAACTTTTAAATGCATTAAACTTATTTGTGAACAGAAATTGTTATTTGTGCTGGCTGATAGGAGACTGGGAATGCGGATTGTCGGCCTTTGCCGTCTATTGTCGTCTGTCCGCCGACAGTTACTGGTCATTGGTTCTACGAGATAGAAAAGTTCATTGGTCACGAGTACCTCAACCCACTTCATTATGTCGGCAATCCAGCTGAGAGGCTAAGGTCATAGCTGTCATTTTTGCAAAATTTACGCTTTATTCGTTGACATTTTGTCTCAGAATTACTCGCTGTTTGACTGCTGGTCAGTGTTTTGATGATTTATTAATGATAATAGAGTAGAAAAATTATGATACTGGATTAGTCTTCAGCATGCTTATTGCATTGTATAATATGTGAACAGGTAGTCTCAGTTGCCAGCATGATTTACTAGGTGCACCATGCAGAAATATTGGTGAGAATTGAATCAAAGGTCTTACTGCTGATATACCCATCTATTGCTATTTATGAAGTGTGAATGACTGAAGGAAAGAGATAAGTCTGGCAAAGCACAAGCAAGTAACAGTCTATTGCACAAAGTATGGCTCTGTTAAATTCTAAACTAATATTTATGTTCAGAGGAGACATGCCAAATATTTCTTAGGCTGGCAGTTAAGTGAGATTGTTGTTAGTTATTTGATACTGTGAATAATGTAATTTGTCATGTGATGCTTTAGCTGTTATTTACCTTTCTTTTGTGGTTTTTTGAAATTTTTGGTTATTAAATTGGTTTAATCCATTCAGTATTACATGCAGTTGTCTGATGTACTGTATGTGCTGACAGTGAATGGCCTATGGTGATATATGTTGGTGCCAAGTGATGACCTGTCCATCTGTGTTTGTTTGTTTGTTAATTGAAGGCTTCAGAAGCAACTGAGCAAACACAATGTTGTGCTGGCATCTTATGATGTTGTACGAAACGACATCGACTTCTTTTGGTAAGTAGTTTAAAATTTTTGATGCTTAACAGTTGTCAGATTTCAGCAGCATTTTTGTAACACCATGGCCTTTTTTGCTAGCTGTTTTTTAAATAAACTTCAGTCACAAGAGTTGAAAGGTGTAGTTAATGACTTTTTTGTGTGAAAAGCAGTTTTTCTACTTATTCCTTAGTGACGAACCTCGTGTGTGGTTTTGCAGCAAGATTCAGTGGAACTATTGCATTCTGGATGAAGGTCACATGATTAAAAACAGCAAAACCAAAGTATGTTGGCTTCTTTTCTTGTTTTTATGTTAATTGCATGTTTGAGTTATTTATAATCATGTTACATTTTGGTCATCTTTGCTGGATATAAAATGTTTTGATTGGGGATTATGTACAGAATAACAGTTTCTATTATGTAGCTTTGTTTTGAATTCTGTTGTGGTCTGTTTTCTGGTTTTCAGTAGTTTGCAGGTTGTTATGTACAGGGCGGGCCAAAAAATGACCAAATTGTTATTGTCAGAACTTCATCAAATTTCCGCCAGCCAAGATGATAGAATTATCCGAGGTACACTCACTGTCCATTTCATTAATTTATGTCAATGCACTACCATGTAGAACACAGATGCTGCATATTGTTGCATAATGCTTAGTTATTATCACCGTAGAAGTTCGAACAACTTAATTAAGCACACGATAAACTGAAATGTGGTGTATTTAGCAGAATTTTTGTGTAACAACATGCTTCCAAATATTTAGAATTTATGCCCAAAATGTACGCAATGGCTTAGACATTATGCCATATCTGATAGCAACATTAATTATCAACTGATCAGTATCGCAATACTCATTCATGGATTAGATGTGTTTTGAGCTCATAAGTCAGCTATTTTGTTGTCTGCTGTTTTCAGTGTAAAATATTTAATCCCACAAAATTATTAAATCACGTAGCACCCTCTGTCGAATTGATAATGAAAAGGTGAACAATCTGATACTGATAATCACCGCATAATGTGACAATTTGGAGCATCTGCATTTTACATGGTAGTGCATTGACAAATTGGGTGAGGTGGAGAATGAATGTACCTCGCATAATTTTATCATCTTGGCTATCTGTCTGCCAAAAATATTTGGTGGAGATTTGACAAAGTTCTGACAAAAACAAGTTGGGTCATTTTTTCTGGCCCACTCTGTAGTTTGCAACATGGGTTTTGCATGTCTGTCTGTTCAGTGCAATGTCTCTTATGCTGTCCATGGGCTTTAACACTAGAGCTAAAAGGTGTAGATTAGAAAAAAACTTATTGGTGCGAATGTTCTCCAGGGGCCAAATTTTCAAAACTTCTTAGAAAGATCTTTGGAAGACTTCTTTTCCAAAGAAAGTATGCGGATTTTCGAAACTTCTTTGGAAACTTTTTAAGAAGAATTTAGTCAAATATATAGGAAAGCACTAACCTTGTCCTACACGAAGAAAGCTGTGTAATAAAACGAAATTTGCAAAAAAGTACACAGTGTTGACACTTAGCTTAGACGTCATATGTGACGTCATGGGTTTTTTGTGTAACGCTGTGGTGAAATCAACAATGAGTAAGTAAAGGAAATTGACGTTTGGTCAACTTAAAAACGAAGCGGTGTGTAAAATGCGTTTCCCATGGACGTACTAAGATAAGTTTTCCAAAGAAGTTTTCCTAAGAAGTTTTGATTACGTCACATGGTCGGTATAAGCGCATCTGATTGGTTGAACTAGTTTAGGAAGATAAGAAAAGAAGAAGTTTTTTGGAAACGCAAAGAAAGTCGTTGAAAATTCGGACAAGAAAACTTCTTTGGAATTCCTAAATCATCTGACATAGGAAGATCTTTGGAAAATATCTTAAGAAAGTTTCGAAAATTTGGCCCCAGGGCTGGAGTAACTTGTTTGCCAGTTTTCATTACAGAGCGCAAAGGTTAGGGTTAGGATTGTACAGGTCTAGGCATTGGGTTGACATATTCTTTTATTTTAGTACCATATGGGGTAGGATGTGTTAATGTGAGTGATGTGTTTACAGTTGTCGAAGGCCGTGAAGCAGTTAAGTTGCTGTCATCGTCTGGTTCTCACTGGAACGCCAATACAGAACAATGTGCTGGAGCTGTGGTCACTGTTTGACTTCTTAATGCCTGGCTTCCTCGGCTCCGAGCGAGAGTTTCAAGCTGCGTACGGTCGTTCGATACTTCAGAGCCGCGATGCAAAGAGCTCGATCAAAGACAAGGAAGCTGGTAGCTGATCTGTGATACATTTATGTGTAGTAAAAGTCTGTGCTACATCTGTTGATAGACTGACTGATTCATGAGAAGTGCAGAAAAGTTCTTCTCAGATTCATTTGTTAAAATTTTATGTGCTTGTAAACTACCTTGACTAAAACTAGTTGGAATTGTTTGAATTTGTCTCCTGCGAACATTTACCTCTCAGATTCTTTGTACTTGTACAAGCTCCATTAGAGGCTTATTGCAATTGCAACATCTATGAGGTACAGTTAATAAAACTTAAATGCCATTGTATATTTTAGGAGCCTTGGCAATGGAGTCACTTCATCGACAGGTTCTTCCCTTTCTGTTGCGACGACTAAAGGATGAAGTTCTGAATGACTTGCCACCAAAGATCATCCAAGACTACTACTGTGAACTTAGCCAGCTGCAGGTTGGCTAATATTCATTCGTTAGCAGTTACATATTTATTACTTTAATTTTACTTTGCCATCGATGTCTTTAATGTCTGTCAGCTGATAGGACTTTCCGTGTGACGAGGCTGTCGGGCGGTTTATTAGTGGGTATTACTGTTGACCGTGTTCTTGTTATATTTAAGTGGCAGGCCATGATCTAAAGCTGAATCTTAGGGCCAGCAGTTCAATTCACATGCAGTCTTGTAACAGCCAGAGCAACGTTTATGGTGCTGCCATTATGGCTTGAGCTACAGATCTGCTTAACAGCTATAATACTGCACTTGTTACCTCCGCCAAGGAGGTTATGTTTTTGCCACACTTTGTTTGTTTGTTTGTTTGTCTCTGTGTCAGCAAGATAACTCAAAAAGTTACAGACGGATCTTTCTGAAATTTTGAGGGTATGTCGGCACTAGCACAAACTACCAGTGATTCAATTTTGGGGGTGATCCGGAAGGAATCCTGGATTCTGGATCACTTTAAAATTTTCGTTACCATTGCTTTCAATGGGGCATAAGGGAAACCTCTGCAAAACCGAAGATGGTGCTGCCACCTGGCGAACAACATTGCCTTGGTGGAGGTGTGCAGGCTCTGACTGCTTTCTACTTTGTCTTGTATTCACTGGGATGCCACTACAGAACAGTGTGCTGGAATAATGGTCCCTGTTTGACTTCCTAATGTCTGGCTGATACTTATTTTGATATTTCGTGGATGGTAGAAGACCAAGTTGATCTGGGTCACTGGTTATATACTGAGATGTTTCACCTTCCTGCGAACAATCATCAGTCGAAGTACTAACCAAGTCTGGCTTAAAGTTACTTCGTTGATCAAAACCAACATGTTACCAGACAGTATCAAGATGCTTGGCAGCTCTGCACATCTGTTCTCTGGTGTCTCTGTGGCTTGTGAATTGTGACTGATCGTTGTAAGTTACATTGTTCATGTAGGTTCAGTTGTATGAAGATTTTGCGAAGTCGCAGGCAAAGAAGTCTGTCGTAGACTCGCTGCAGGATGAGCAGTCAACAGGAGCCAGCAACATTCACATATTTCAGGTTTGTGTAATGTGCTCATCTTAGATTTATTCGTTGAGATGAATAATGCTGTTTTGTATCTTTGCCACACTATCATTTGTTTGATTACCTGCAATTGTGTGCTTTTTAGCACGCTGTTGAAATCTTTTAGATATTTTGGGAGTGTGAAACAAGAAAATGTTTCTGAATCAATCAAGCGTTGCGAAAGATGCTGAATGTGGGATTAAGTTGTCCAAGGAAAAATTAATCAGGGGTTTCCAAGCAGAATGTGGATTTCCGGGAACAATAAAGAATGAAAATCTGTGCGACATGTTTATTTGCATGGATGATAGCCATTAAAATGCTTTCTGTGCTGTATGCTTTTTGTTACATAAAGAGTCAGAAACATTTATGTGATATTGTCTGTCCCCTGTCCTCCAATAGACAGCATTATGAGATTGATGACTGTCTGGAGGAAAACAGGGAAGATTATTAGAACTGCCATTTTTGATACATATGCACGATTATAATCGGCAGTTCTTACAATTTTAGGTTTCCGTTGTTTTTTTGTATTTTGTGTTTCATAAAGGTTAAACTTTCTGTAAGGGTTAAACTTTTTGTTCCATTATTATGTGTATGTGCAATTTTGCCTGCAAAGGTTGTCCTCGAAATGACCTATACTGTGTCGGGCATGATGTTAAACCCTACTTACTCACTCACTCACTCACTCCCGATCAAGCATTGCGAAAGATGCTGAATGTGGGATTAGGTTGTCCAAGGAAAAATTAGTCAGGGGTGTTCAAGCAGAATGTGAATTTCTAGGAACAAATAAAAAATGAAAATTTGTGCGACATGTTTATTTGTATGGATGGCTTTTTGTGCTATATGAGTCGGAAAGATTTATGTGATATTGTCAGTGCTTATGTTCAGTAGCTGGGTGATGATGGCTAGAGTCCCATCTGTGCATTCAGTTGGTTACTGTTTCGTCACCAGACACAGGTGTTTGTAGCTGTGGACCCAAAACTGTAGAATGGCCTTCCAGTTTAACTGAGACAAACTCGCTTTTATTTTGAACAGTCAAGGCGGCTGCTACAGAGATTTTAACAATAACCGGGGTGTTGAGATAATGGCAAATGTGACTTAGCTGTTTAATTTGCTTGTTTCACATCTACCTGGTTGTTTGTTTTCGAACCAGTCAGAATGTGATGTCCAATGCGAATGATAGTTTGCTGTGTGTGTGGCAGGCTCTGCAGTACTTGCACAAGCTGTGCAGTCACCCGGCACTGGTAGTCAATGAACGACATCCTCAGTATGACAGTGTCACGTCCCGCTTACAGCATACTAGCACTTCACTGCGTGACATTCAGCATGCACCAAAGCTTGTTGCTCTACAGTATGTGGCTGCATTTGTGAATACTATGTATAGTTGACTGCACCGCAGTTTAAATGTCCTGATACGACTGCTATAAGTTTCTGTTTAGCTGTCAAACTTTTTCGTATTTACTGGATACTGTGGAATGGACTCAGTGCTCTGAAGGTAAATTTTTGTGGATTATTGGCAACTCAGCGTTTATAAAGGCTGCATTCACTTCTGTTACCCAATCAACTGTAAAATGGTCGGTGTGAATTTGAGAATATGAGATCTCCGACTTTGGTAAATCTAATTTTATAGCTTTAATTTATTAATGTTGAAATACTGTTAAAGTTGATTTAAGTGGACTAGTGAGTAATTGACTGATGGTGAATAAATTCAGTTAATGGGAAGTATTTGATTGTCAAGTGTTACCATTCTGGTTATGTAGGTGCAGATCCATTTTGCCGCAAAAACCTGGATGAATTTCGCATCTCATTTGTCGTTACCATCACGTCATGTTTGAATCAAATGCAGAAGATGGCAGTTACTTATGGATAACCGTTTAAGAGCCATCCAGCAATTGGAAATTAGTAGGGCCCACAGTTTTCCGTGGGTCGCAGAATTTCGAGCCGAGCCGCGGAATTTGCCCTTTTCCACGGAATTTTCATATTGCTGTGGAATTTCGCGGAATTCTACAGAAGTTAAGAAATGACGGATGATTAGTACGATAGTTGGCTTTAAACTAACTATATCACGGAGAAAAATCAAACTGAACAGCCTAAAACTGCATCCTTACTAATAATTACCATCGTATACGACACAATCATAAATTAACACAATGTGACTAATTGACAAATTGCACTTTTGAAAAGAAAAAAAGATCGATAATTTCCTTTGTATGTTGCTTGCATAACTGAGTGCCATGCCAGCATCCAAAAACTGTGAAGTTTTTTATACAGAATAAAGCTCAGTTTACGCACAAACGGAAGGTCGTGGTAAGCCACAGAATTTGGACAATTTTGTGGCGGTGAATTGCGGAATTTTGCGAACTGGCCCACGGAATTTGGCAAAATTTACCGCAGAAAACTGTGGGCCCTAGAAATATAGTTGCATTACAGGCTTATGATTGAAATTGGCATGAACGTTGAATGATAATTGAATATGGTAGTGAATATTGTATTGT
>Ga0056128_1004033_pt1 | contig 18286 bp, 9 predicted proteins | sample WorMetLIZISLAND2_FD_71113 | JGI IMG/M metagenome (GOLD analysis project Ga0056128, IMG submission 71113) | Marine gutless worms symbiont microbial communities from Max Planck institute for Marine Microbiology, Germany - Olavius geniculatus... ... | reverse complement strand
ATTATGACGTCAGCATTACATCACAACTAGCAAAGAATATTTAACTAACAGCCATATTTTGTCCATATATTTTGAATTAGCATTTCTTCAGCTACATCTGGTAAAAATTTTGTGTAAATTAATCATCATTTGAGTGAATTATGAAAGAAATAAAAAGGGTGCCCGTTTTTTTGAAACACAGTGTAGTATCTTATATAATAGTATCTTATCTTATAAATCTAAATATATGACTTATGCACAAATTAGTTATAATCACTGAACAGTAAATAGTAACAAAATTTTCCCACTGCCTTTAAAAAAAGTATAGCCACAGACCCTTTAATTGTTTTCAGAAACTTCTCTGAAAAATGTTCTTCCATCTACAGTTAAAATAAAATGACAAAATGCTACATACAGTCATATGTCATTCATCATTTACGAGAAGATTTCAGTATAAATCACAGCTAACCGAACTAATGGTCCATACTACAAAATGGTAAAAAAGTATGTTTTAGCAAAAAAAGTATGCTTTCAGTGGAGAGATGCAGGATCACAGCATCAACTAGATGTAACTGTTTAAATGTTCCCAATTTTTCCAGAACCAATGCTGCTTTTACCACAAAAAAAACAATATGGCATCAGATAATAGTACCAAAGCACTAGGACATTCAATTGTTTAGATAACTTCTTAACTTAAACAATACGTGTATTTAAAAAATGCTCTGGATTTTAAATAGCACACAATGTACATATACACTGTGTCCAGAAAAAAGTAACCCCCTAGACATCATACAATAAAAATATCAAATCTAAATGAATTCAAATAAAATTATGTACAATTAATACCCAAAAAATTACTAAAAAGATCACCAAATTTCGTTTAAAAATATTATTTCTGAAAAGAGTTACGAATTGTTGAATATCGATAACAAAATATCACCGTTACCAATATGGCATTGCATAAGTAAATGCTTTGGTTAATGTACATTTTCATAACTCTAACAAAAAACACGCGATTCTGGCAACATTCCTTATCAACAATGCATTATTTATTAACAATCAAGGTGCAAAATTTCAAGTAAATCTGCCCAAGCAAACAATAGTTACAGCAACTTTTGTGAGGTCACTTTGGAACACTTCAGTTTCAGGTCTTTGTGTCTGACGTAATCCACAAAAACCTGAAACTGAAGTGTTTTGGGTCACCTCACATAAACTGCAGTAACTATTGTTTGCTTCAGCTGATTTAACTGAAATTTGGCACTTTGAATGCCAATGGATGGTGCATTATTGACGCATAATTTCGCTAAAATCGGGTGTTTTTTGTTAAAGTTACAAAATTGTATATTAACAACAAGGTTAACTTATGTAACACTATATTGGTAACAGAGATATTTTGTTATCGATATTCAACAATTAATAACTCCGCTCTAAAATAATATTTTTAAACAAAATTTGGTGGTCTTTTCAGTAGTTTATTAGGGAACAATTGCACAACATTTTATTTAAATTTGTTTAGATTTGACATTTTTATTGTACGATGTCTAGGGGGTTACTTTTTTCAGAACACAGTGTGTAGTCAGTTATATGTAGTGCTAAGAATCAAATAGTACAGCAAATAGTAAAGCAAAGAGTATAATGACCTCAGGTCCAGCAATGACCAAGTAACAATGCGGTTGCTTTGACCGATGCCATCCTACAGCAGAATATGCAAAGCAAATCTACTGTCCACAGCATAATATGATACAATGCCCAGAAATTCACTACTGATAACTGAAAAACACCAAAGACAGCAACAAGGCCAGAAGATACAAGATACAATGCCAAGTAAATCTACAATATCATGACACCAAAAACTATATCAGCATTATCTTTCACTACAAACAATCGCTGGTGCCATAAGTAAATCAAGGTTTAATGGCCCGCTCAACACATAATAGGTCAGTTAAGGGGTGGCCTTTCTAGGCAATGCACACATAAACATATAATAATAAAACGGAAAGTTTAATCTTGACAAAAAACCATAAATAACGTTATTACGAGGGTCGTTCGATGAATAGGTTACAAAAAAGCCATTCCAAAAATTCTTAAAATAAGAAAAATTTTAAATATACATTTTGTAGGAAATTTAATTCTGAGCATACGCTGAAATTCTTTCAATGACGACGTCATTATTGTGACATCATCTATTAACAGAACACAAGTCTACTTGTGTATTATTCTCTCCACCAGTAATCTATCATAACTCACAAATGACAAACAGCACAGGAGCGAAGTAAAATGAATAAACTTAACAAGTTAACATCACATCTTTAAATGTTATTTAAAACAGTATTGTTTTATTTTTTAACATGTCTTCTGATTTCTTTCAAACATTTGTCCCATCTGTCACCAAGCTTCTGAATTCCCGATGCAAAGAACGATGCTGGCTGCTGTCAAAGCCATCGAAGAACGACTGATTGCAGCTCGGTACCTGATGCAAATTTCTGCCCACCTAGCATTTTCTTCCACCAAGCGAGTACCGTTGGCTTCATAAAACACGTATCTCTATATACTGAATGCATCTAGGAGTAAATTGAATTTGCATTAAGTCATTTTGCCCACAAAAAAGCAATAAGGGCACGCTGTTTGTTATGGGGCGATTTCAGGGGTAACGTCGCTGAATTTAATATTCATAAATGACGCCACAGTGAGGTCATCGTAATAAAACTCACATCAGGTGCTCAAAAGTTAAATTCCCTGCTACAAAACATATATTTCAAATTTTTCCTACTTTGAGAATTAATGAAATGGCATCACTTTGTAATTTATTTATCAAACGACCCTCGTATTATCCATAATATCATGCTATGACGCTACTGAGAAGATACATAAATGGTTTGGTAAGTATCGACTAGCCAATGCTGACTAAACTCGCATGTATCAACACTTAAAACATGAACAAGAAGCCCAGGTGTCACTAGGGTGGGGCCGACCATATTGGTTGTCACTGACCTTGAAGGTCATCCAAGGTTGATGATTTTTATGCCATCTGAAAGGGCGTATGTCACTTCATATTAGTGATTAGTAGTAACTGTGGCCCTATCTCACACCGTTTCCGAGATATAGCCACCTACAGCTTGAAACATTCCATTCCATAGTGCATAATGACCCTTCAAGGTCATCCAAAGTCATCGATTTATATGTCATTTGAATACCAGTATGCAACTTCCTATTAATGATCAATAGCAACCTAGACCCTATCTTGCACCATTTAGCCACAGTACATCCATGACGAACAGACAGACGGATGACAACTACAACAAAGGGCCAACCTTAAGCTTCACACTTAGCGGTTGGCCCAACAACAACCCAACAACAAAATCTTACGTGAAAATATTTGTAGAAGATAGAGAGGATCCTTCACTGGCCTCAGACCAGCAATGAGGGTGAAAAGTTGACCGGAGTCTGGCAGCTGATGCAAAGTTATCCAGTCGGCTCTTGATAAACATCGCTCAGGTGATGTTATCACACCTGCATAGTGCAACATTACAGAACGTAACACTTGTAATATAGCACAGCACTTGCCTTAACACGTGCAGGATAAAGACACAAGAATAAATTAAAGGCCACATGATGCAGTCTTCACACCACTGCAAGGCAAACCACTGCAAAATGCTATATTACTACAATGTGCATAGAGTCTGTTTGTTTGTCTATCTGTCGGCCCCCTCTAGGGCCTTCTAGGGTTTAAATCTCCCGTAATGTTACCGGTAACTTACGGTAAATTACGGTAAGGTAAAATTGCAAAATTACCGGTAAATTACGGACTTTTATTTTATTTGATTTTATTTTACACACATTAAGTGCCATAATAGCCCAATCAATTTGATTTTGAAACTAAAGTGCCAAAGTCATCTACTTACGTATGTTAACTGCTATTCTGAGACTTTTTCAGTGGGATGCACTTCTGTTAAAGGTAAAATAAGTAATTTACCGGAAATTTACGGTAACAGTAACATTCCCAATCTTACCGGTAATTTTCGAACAATAGGGCCTTCCCTGTTGCACGGAAGTGAACCATGACCGCGACCACGGCGTTCGAGTCCTTGGGCCTTAGGTACGTGCCTCCACCTTGCCTCCCACCTGCCCCCACGAGCAGCTTGAGGGAGCGGGGGTTGAGTTGCCAGGTCTTCTTTCCCCGCTGATTCTGTCAAGCCCGTCAGCTTAACGCACTGTGTCGCGCTTCATGTCGGAAAACTCCTGCCCGCTCACGGTTATTGTAAATGACAAAAAACGTCAAATATCCAAAGTTGTGCATGTGCATTTAAAGTTGGACATATGCGCCACTCAGCACAAAGTCTAAACAGCATTTACACAAGATGGTAAACATATCATAAACATAAACATAAACAACATATCATATTTCTAGTGTTTTCTCTTCGACACTGTTGGCTTGATAACAAGCTGTTGCATGCCAGATGTGGCCCACAGGCTGATGTTGTGCAGCACTGACGCACAAACCATCTAGGCCTACATCACATGTAAATGACAAAGATTATGATATTACGTAATCATAAATAAAAATGAATAATCAAATCACCTTGGGGTATCAAATAAAACTTCTTTTCCATAACCACTGGCTTAAAAACACAAAATCATGCAATCTGTAAAACAAATAATATAATAAATTGTACACATACACAAGCATGCTACAAGCATGCGACAACAATAGTCAAGTCTGTTACAGCAAAATAAAAATGAGAAATCCATTAATACTAGTCATACATATTCATGGACAATGTGTGGCTCCAAAGGATTTAGTTTTTGACGAAAAACTGATGAAATGATTACAACTGGCGGTTGTGACAAAAATATTGTTTTTTGACAAAATTTTACAAAATTTACTAAATTTCACTTCTTAACAAACGAAAAATGACATTTTTGACCGCAAAATCCTCTCTAGCCTACTCATCATAAGCACTTAACTTCAAATGGCGAAAAACTAGCAAAATTTGGAATTTGTGGCAAAACTTTTGGCAAAGTTTGCATTTTTTGACAAACGAAAAGAAAAGTGAATGCCAAAAGCCTCAAAACTGTACAGAAGACTTCATAGCATGAGTTACAGCAGTTACAGCTATACACTGCTGAAAAAGCCTTATTTTCAGACGGCAAAAACTGGCAAAATTTTTGACAAAATTTGCATTTTTTAAAAATGAGAAATGGCATTTTTGGTGGCAAAATCCTTTGGAGCCTAAGAATGTGTATAGAGAAATAAAGAGACTGATCACTGATAGCTAATAAAATGATATCATTAAAACACAATTACATGGCATTAAAACATGAAGCTACAACCTACCCATAACTGCATGGCAGCAGTAACCATAAAATTTGAAAATGCAATCAGCACCCTAAAAATACATGCCAAACACATTTAATCAACAATATCTATGAACTTATCTTAATGTTTAACACCATAACTGAATAAGCAAAACACATTACTTTAATAAAAAATGTAACATACACTAAATTCAGACCAAGGCCAATGTAACATCTCTATCTGCTACACAAATAAAACAGGTATGCACAAGTCAAATGATGCTGCAGATCACGTAACAGTAAACTATAGCAGAAAGTAGAGCATGGCTTCAAAAAACTGATATTTTATCTCATACTTCCAATATATTATGCACAGCAAAACGGCATTCACATTACCGTACAGTACACCTACTACCCAGATGATGAAATAATGTTGGTACTAGCAAAACTCATCTACACAACAGAATAAGAACTACCAGGTAAAAAATCTACCAACATCGCAAACAGAGGTGCCATCTACATTAAAATTATGACTTACATCGTTAAGCAAGAGACATTAAATCTGCCTCAAAACAGTGTGTGATGTAATATGCCAAAGCTGTCCACAAATTTTACCAAAGCCAGATAACCCAAAAATGACCGGACGCCAGATCACATCCCTAGAGAGAAGTAATCAAGTAGAGTGATGTCCAATGTTCACTGGGTCTCAGGTCAGTAATTATGGATTATCTGTGCAGCAAATGCATAATATCACAAACAGGAACCGAGTAAAATAATATTACAACATTAGAGGTTTTCACGATGATGTGCTATATAAATTGACATCTGACATTTGACAACAAAAGCAGAAATCACTCTCAACCACCGAGACATTACAAACCTTGCATTACCGACAGCCTGCAGCATGATGTCTTTGTAACGAGGTTCGTTGCTCCATTCATTTATATCGGTGCCTCCAAATATGAGTCCATATGGACAGCTTACATCTTCAGCAATACAAAGCATTCAATATCATTATCTTCTAAAATCTAAATCCAGCAGCAAATAAACAACAAAGATACACCAAAGAATAAGCAAAAAGCACTCGCATTTCAAAGCTAACAAAATTAATTAATTAATTATAACTGCATTTGCTTGGACGATGCCACAAAACCATTATAACAAGCAGCATATTACAGCATATTATTTTCAATGCACTATGTACCAGTATCAAATTTCTCATCAGTGATAAAACATAAAAATATCCTTATCACAAACTCACCAAAAAATGTATTATTTCATAGCAAAAAGTATCAGTTAACCAATTTACAGCTGTGCGCAATAAATAACTCATTAATGACAATTTGCTGTTTCCTACCAAAAAATACTACACAAAACTATAAATATTTCTTTCCTGATTATTTAATGCACAAACCTCTCAGTAATTTTCCTGCATGAACAGCATGAATACCCAGAATGCATGACACACGACTTTCAACAAGATAGCGACGAAAATCTTCAATGGTGATAAAACTGTCAGATTCCTTCACCTCACACTTATATCCACAGTCTAGCACATATCGCCTAAAAGCAACCACAAGGCTTCCAACTTTGGCTTTGCATGGTCACCATAGATGACACCATTTATTCAGTATTTAATGAAGCACTTACTTTCCACTCTATATTTATAAATTAGGCTGCATCAGTAAAAGGTTTAAAAACAAACTGTACTGTAATATCTCACATTTCGATAACAGCATTACCAATCAACTCAATTACCAAGTGACAGTGCACTTCTTTGGCACCATTTACATAAAAAGTTTTAAAAATCGAAATAATACTGACAACAATAATCGATTAATTTACAAAATTCTACAATAGAACAAATCATTTTGTTTCACCTGATTCTCTGTGCTGTTGTGTTGTTTCCGCATCCATCGCCAAAATGGCCCAAAATCAGCATGTTGACAATTTCTTTTGCACTACAACAAAATGAACAGTAATCATGATATATGCTAAAGATACAGCAGAAAGACTATGAATTTGGTTAATGCCATAAGATGCAGTTAATAGACATCAATGTCAAACGTCTCTAATTTATAAATATACGATGACCTATTTGACTGGCAGCCGGTCACACAGTCTGTAGGCAGTCACCACCAAGCGAATGACCCCAAATAAAGTAAATGTGCTACTGAGTAGAATTTGTGTGATTATTGTGGCATAAAGTTCACGGTTTAGGACTAGAGTTTGGGTTAGCATTGGGGTTAGGATTAGCATTTTTAAAAGATTTATGTGATGATTGTGGACACCAAAAGTTAGTATAGAATATGGGTGGTAAATTTGAGGTTCCTGTAGGCAAGTACTGCTAAAAACTTGCCAACCGGCTATCTGTGCTCAGCTTGACGTGCTAGTTGACTGACTGCTGGATGCGTGACGCCATGGCTGAAGTCATCAGTTGCTTGGCTGCTACCGTCCCTGTGGTGGTACCGCAAGACCCTAAAAGGTGTTCGCAGGGACAGTCTTAGCTGCTACCTATGTACCTATAAGCACCATGGTGCTCATACATAACGGCTAAAGCTGTTCAAGGTCATGACCGGTCAAATGACCATCCTTATAGGGACAGACTTTTGACTGGACTGTAAGGACCAGTTATTTGACCGGTCACTGAGCACGTTTAACCGGTAACAAAATTTGACCAGTCATATAACCTATAGACTATCCATAATTATATTTACCGTGTGCATGCACGGTCCGTATGCAGTCACAAAGTGTTATTTACCGTGTGCAAATCGCACATGTTTAGATGGCATATTTTACTAAACTCCTTCTGCAGCAAAATTTAAAGTGCAGTTTAACATCATAGGCTATAAGCAATAATCAACTGCAGTTTAATTGAAAAGTGCATACATTAATTAACTATTTGGGTCACTTAGGGGTAATTGAAGAGCTTAGGTGGTAGCTGATATTCTGTTTCGAATCAATTAAGCCCCTAATGTAAACTTTTACTATGATGAAAAATCTGCCACCCAAGGAAACAACCATAGTGTCCGTCCTTAGATGACATAATTCCACCCAAAATGTCATCCGATATCCACGTCAGAAGTTTAGACTGTGCGCAGGCACGGAAGTTAACCGTGAGTCCGTGACTTCAATGGACAGACCATAGGCCTATGTACTATAGCGTGCACTGCCTATAGCATTTTCTGCGTGACATCAGATCGTGCATGTGCACGATCAATAACACCATGCATAGACTATCTAACTGGCTGCCAGTCAAATATCCTGTGCCATATAAATACCAAGTAGGAATATATCGAGTGCCAGATGTCTAAATCCGTTGGTCAAAATAAGCAAGTTAGAACACTACATATTTCTGTCAATATACATAAAAATGTCAAACAACTAACTCCGCTAGTATCAGTGGAATTTACCTCATTGGCTTGCCGATTGTTTTTACCGATATCAAAACAAGCACCTGTAGCTCATGAGTCCACAATTAATATGCTTGCTACGCCCGTACAGAAAAATGTCAACTAGTCACTACAACATTTTGCGTCTCATCATAATAATGTTTTTCGTTTTCTTTTGCTTCTGGCGTTAAATACCAAATCTATTTACGAAAATATCTGAAAATATCAAAAACAAAACAACAAAGTTACAAAAACTTCCCTTTAAATGAATGACGTCACAGTGTTTAATCATATCTTTCATATAACCCAAGTTCTAATGAGTATGTAAAACAGCAAAACTCTAGCCAAATTACCATTTCTGCTCGAGATGCAGACACGGTGCAGATCATGAAATTCCGAATCCAGATCCCGCTGGAAGAACTTGCAGCGTCCCCCAGGCCCTCTAGCTAGATTTAAGGGGTTTTACGTTTAAGGAAAAAGCAGGAGAACCTATATAAAAGAATGACCTGTGGGGTCCAGTAACGGGGGAGGCACCAGGGCAGAGCTCCTCGTCAGAGAGTAAAGCCTTATAATTAAGCCGAAAGCTTTTCAATGTTTTGACGTTTGATGGAAGCGGCAAATTCTGTCTTCTTTCAAAACTTCCATTTTTTGTATTCTGCATAAAAAACAAAAATCTTGCTAAAATTTTTGTACGTCAGTCAAGTCATGGAGTTTGAAACCCCACCACCGAACACCTTGAATACGCCACTGGACAGCTACTCCTTCATAGGCCTACCTCACGTCGGCTGATAAAGGCGATAGCATATTCCAACCTAGTTTTCTAGATGCCACTTAATCTTAATTTGCCCCCTAGAAAATTTTTTGACGCGCTACAGCTATGCTGTAGGCGTATAAGCCTAGCTGTAGGCGTCTATAGAACGCGAGTTGTCGTATGCCCATCCGTATCACCGTATGTAACAAATATATTGTGGCTAAGCGGTGCGAGATAGGGCCTATAGGTTTCTATTGATCATTAGAGTATAGGAAATCGCATACACCTTTCAGATAAAATTTTTAAAAAATCATCGACCTTGGATGACTTTGAAAATCAGTACTGGAACAGGAAATGTAGCAGGCTGTAGTACGTCTTTCCTATAGGCCTATCGACAGCTGTTTTTGGTTTTTTCACAGGGGTCCTTTAAAAGTACCAGACAGACATGAAAAAATATTACGGGAGCAATTTTACGATCGAACGTCTGCAAATCAAATGCTTAGGCCCTATAGGTTACCTCGATCGGGTTTTACCGCTGGGCACAAATGCCAGCGTGTCGATATAATAGCAAATGTAGGCCTACGTGCGCAATAATTTAGGACGGACGCAGTGCTTTAAGCGCAAATTCTATTACGCCGACTTTCACCGAAACTTCCCCGCGGGGAAAGTCGTGGACACAAATCATAAAAGTCGCGGACACAAACCATCTCGACATGTCAATATGGAGGTGGGAAGAATTTTCCAGGTGCGACAAATTTCCCACGACACCGGAACAAGTTCGCGACAAAGTCGCGGACTTGTCGCGGACACAAATCATGAAAGTCGGCGACGTGATTCGTGTCGCGGACTTTCATGATTTGTGTCCGTGGCAAGTCAGCGACTTTGTCGCAAACTTGTCCCGGACTTTGTCGCAAAGTCGGGGTATGGAATTTGGGCTTTACCAAGAACAGTGCATAACTGACTCGCCTTGAGCGAACTTTTATATCATGCCTGCCTGTTGGCTATTATGCATATACGCATGTAGCCTAGATTTGATTGTCAGTTACGAACGACGTGTGCAATTATCGATAACGGTCACCGTAGTTCAACGGCAATTAACTTAATTGGTCGAACGGTTTCTTTTTCGATTTCGTCGCCGCGTTTACGCCTTTTGGCGTTCTAGGCTATAGGCCTAGGTTAGCTTAGGCCTACTTCTCATTTTCTGTCATCAAAACGAGCAGCACCACTTCAAAAAAGAAGAATCACAACATTATCTTAACTTTTCTAAAAACTCATTGTTACTTTTACTTCTGTCAGTCTTATCTTATCTTTGCATTTTACGAAATAGCACGCACCCCCCTTGCGGAAGCTTGCTGCAGGTGTTTTTATTGCTGTGATAGAAGCTTAAATTTAGGCCTATATAGAAGCCACCATTTTCACCCAATCATGCACCGACAGCGGTTTATAGAATTAGCCTAATGCTCGTTATCATGATCATGTTTCGTGACATTTGTCTTTGCGTCTATTGTCAGTGATAATCGACAACATATAAATTAACTGATGATGCGCATGCATATCACAACGAATAGATGGCATAGAAATACTTCTGTGTGATACCGCGTGACCAAGTCAGTGGCAGTTTTCCAGACAAATGTACGTGATACAACTCGCGCCAAACAGCCGGAATAATGTTAATAATAATATTTACACCGTGGGAGATGAGCACAACACAATCGTGTCACATTCGCAAAAACCTGGCGTTTACCGTTGCGTGACGTCTTTGGTGGCATTAGCCAACAACATGCGACCACACGCACTCTTCAGATCATGAAAGAGAAGATCGCGTGATGCTGCACTTTCTGGCTTAGGCCCTTATATATTGTCGGCCAACTTCTTGGTGATTTATTTAATTATTCAAAACAGTTATCGTCATGTGTTTTGCCAATTGTTAACAACTTATTTCTCTGTACGGCCCATTGTTTTCCGGTAGGCTTAGACGGCGCACAAGAATTTTTTTTCTAGAACGTATGGACCCCAATATAGTTACATGTCTTAAACGTTGTTATTATTATCATCATTATCGTTATCGTTGTAGGCTAACATACCGTGATTATCACTGTAACTGTGTAGAAAGTTGTTGTAGGCCTGCATTATATGCTACTCAACTTATGTACAGAGTGGGCCATAAAAACCGTCCCCTATATTATTCTGCTTAAAATGCTACTGCATTTGTTTATATGGACAAAATGACACACCATATAAACTGCTAGTTTGTTCTGCATAATTGATATCAAAACTTAATGAGTATGTCAAAATGTTATTAAAAATAATACGATAGAATCAAAGCACCCAACTGTATTATATCACAATGGTGAAACACAAATGTTAATACGTGCTTGCGTGTATGTCTAAGTAAAACAGCGAAAACTTCACAAAACAACAAGACAGTCAAGTAAACAACTGTTCAGTGTGCCCTTCTGAATCTCTCTCGGAATTTTGCTGGACCCAGGGTTGCTTTCCTGGCTGCATATCAGCTCCGCTACTCGATATTCTGTGTTGTTCGGACAGTCCGCTTTCGTCCACTGTCGACCTTTCGAGAAATCGAGTTCATCTTGTCAATTTTGTGCAGAAGATCTTTAGCAGAACTAACCACCCAATTCTTGTTAGGAAATTCTTTACAAATGCGTTTAGCGCCCCATCCCTTTTGTTGGCGAACGAGTTTGATCGACGCTTTATTCTCGTACGTTAAATGACGTTTAACACTGTGTTTCCTGTAGAGTTGGGTTGCTTTCATTTATTTTATCTCATTACAAAATTATTGAAATATTCGCACGAAATTTGCACATGTTACTCGGAATTGATTATATTTCAGCGTGCATTATTCACTGTAAATGTACATTACTTTTAAAAGACATAATTAGTTGCGATGTGGGGGAACGGTTTTTATGGCCCACTCTATACTTACACGAAGATTTGGCATTTTTCTAATGCTCACGTGCAGCGCTCACAGACATTGCTGAAAACTAACACTGCATCAAATTTGAAAAAAAATACTTTACTAGGCTTATTTTAATGTTATCACGCGAGCGCAGCAGAGACTGGTGTCACAAACCGAACTAACCAAAGCAGAAGAACTTTGATGCCAACAGCATGGACAAAATCCGAGCAGTTACACAGACAAACGAACGAAAAATAATAAGCGCTAACAGAATCTGTCCTCGCCTAAGATTGGCAGCATTTGTGCGCATAATGAATCATTGTTATACGATCGTACAGAACATAGACCCAAACTCGCACTTTGTCAGTGCGTGCATCGTGCGACGAGAGAAATGCAAGCAGAGGGATGACGGGCGGGCGTGAACAAGTCGGAAGTCAGTATCCTCTGTCTGATACAAAGACGCTTCAGAAGCAAAATCACGCTGCGCGCATGGTCTTCAACGGCTGTAACTCTACGCCGCACTAATGTAAACGCCGAAATAGCCGGATCTTCAGCAGCAGCAGCAGCAGAGACGAGTTAATCATTTTGAAAGCGATCGCCAGACACACATGAAGGCGGATATCCCGGCATGCATCACTGATACACTCGCCGGCAGCTCTTGACTGCCGGTGCCAGACCATGGACTTGACTCAACTGATGTTAATTGCGCTCGACACTGAGTTAATGGTCGATCTCGAGAACTTCTGTAGAGTCTAGACCACTTCGGACATCTCGCCGGCAATGCAGTAACAACTTCTTCTTTCACGCTGCACAGGCATCGCTCTTCTCGTTTATCCACGCCGAAAAAATGGGATATAGTGTTCTCTGCTCCGAGAATTTTGAACTCCTTAACTCCTCAAATTCGTCAATGTCAAACCTTGGCTACATTCAGATGTTACTTAAAGACCCACTACTTTCAGTCAGCCTTTTCTACCACCTAGCGTCCATCATCCTATGCGCCCTGATTCTTTCTGAGACTTTGGCGCTTTATAAATCATTTACTTACTTACTTACTTACGATATAGGCCTATGTAAAGCTGCGAAACGCAACGTATGCGTTGCATGCAATGAATAGTAATCTCAGACTTCGACTATAGGGCCTATCGGTATTATGCTGCATATTACAATATTTCATGCACGTAAAAGCCAGTATTTGCTGTAAATCTTCTATCAAATTGATGTAGACTTCAAAAGGTAGAAACGTGAAAAAACGCCGACACTGAAAGAAACATAGGCCCTTATGATTTTCACTGTGTAGCTTATAACGAGTGGTACCGTAACATGTTTAATTGAAAAGGCGCTAAACTGATGAGTAGCTAGCATGGCTAAGCAAAATATAGCGAATCCAAGAACTGGAAAAAACAATAAACAAGGAAAATTGGATATTAAGTTCAGTAATTGCTATGCGTGCGTAATATATTACACAATTGTTATCAGCATTTAAGCAAGTAATGTTACTTGCAATAAAGTGACGGGAAGGATAGCGACGGAGGTTGGACATTGCGAAAGAGATGCTCGCAGTTTCCTCATTCTGGGAGGGGACGTCTTCCTTTCATCCTTCCTTCCCGTTGTCGCGGAAGTCGTCAAACGTTCGTCGTAAATAGCGGCGCGCTGTACGATAGCTAGTTCACGCTGTCTCTCTGGGTTCATTACACGTAGGCCTATTACATGGGCAGTGACGGAAGCAACGGTTTGCTGGCCAGGTAGTCAGTCGGTTGTCAGTCCTTCGTGATGGCCGCAGGCTGCGACGACAAACATGCAGCTGCAGCTGAACGTGCTGCCGACACCACAGCAGCTGTCTGTCCATTGCCAGCTCGACGTCTCGCGCTCTCTACCTGTTGGCTACGGTACGCCGAGTCTGCTCTGTATTATGGTTACCCGAAACTGAGGCGATCATTTTCGCAGATTTCAATATTGCTGCGATGTGAAAGTAACTCGATAAAGCATTTCGATTTTTATTCGGGAAAAGTTTATCGTCAACTGTTATGTTTTTTTAAACAAAAATAAAGCATAGACTTTTTGTCGCATATCTGCATGTAATCAAATACCGCAAAAGTGGATAAGCTACACCCACGAAGACCAGCTTCGCAGAGTATGATGGAACCAAGTATATACGGTAGACCTATATTTATTACAATTGTGCCACAGATATTGCAACTTAATGCTAATTATACAGTACAATAAATGCAACGCAACTAAAGTTTGGCAATTTCTGTTCAGTTGAGTTCAGTTCATTTATGTCGAACTGTACTGCAGGCCTAGGAAGCGCGTTCAGAGCGACGTAACTAAACTGAACCCAACTGGCGCGGTTTAGTTTTTGACGAACTGACCAATGGGCAAGCAGAACGAGCCCAGTGGTCAATGGTTGATGCGTACGTGAGCGTAGTCACGTAGGCCACCGACGCCATTAAACGGTGCCTAATGTAATGCATTACTGCTCGCTTATTGGTCAGTTCGTCAAAAACTACATACACCATGTCAGTTCAGTTCAGTTCAATTACATCGCTCTATACGCGCCTTTAGCGGCGCGCGTCGAAAGTCTGGACTGGCGTTGCGTAGAAGTAGCGGGCGAGAGCGAGCAAAACGCCACCTAGCGACGGACGGACGAACATACAAACTTGTCTGTTGCTCGCCAGTCAGTGAGCGGTCGCTGATTCGCCTCGACTCCCATTGCCTGCCGTTCATTGCATGCGAGTCGCTCGCTCGTTCACTGCGAGGAAGGTGACGCGGTGCCGCTCAGCTGATCCGTTCGACTTGACGGACAAACTGAATCAGACGCGACGACACGACGCGACGACACTTGCATACAAAGACGAGACAGTCGTTGCTCGTCTGTTGGAAGTTGACGACAGTCGCTAGTGTGTAGTCTGCGAGTCAACCTGGGTATATAGTCCAGGTGCATGCCACCCTACAGGTGTTCTGCATCCAGCTCTGCACTGCCAGGTACTTGGTTAGGCCTACGATACGACAAGATATAGAGTATAGTCAAACTGTGCCCGGAGAAATTACTAGCAAACATCTTAATACATTGGTTTCAGCTGCATGAGAATGCGCTTTTACCAGATCTGTTATTTAAATGCAGACGCAAACAGTTTTTTTTCCTATTCGACAAGCGCACCGGCATTTTACAACACTGCACAAATGTTTAGTGGGCCTTCGTTCGTAAGTGTACATACGATTGTTTTTCTTTGAAAAAAAACGTAAAATTAGAGAACTTTAAAAGTTTTCTTTGATACATCCGTGAAACGCAGCTAAGTTACAAGTCCGCGTCGATTCATTCAACGATTAATAAAAATAATTGTGCCAAAATAATCGATTAATCAAATCAAAAATCGATCGATTGAGAATAGAACGGTGATTATGTCGATAGCGTTTTAAAAAAAATATTTTAATGCACTATGCATCTGAAAGACGTATAGGCTTATGAGGTTTCGTAGGAATAAAACAAGCCACAGGAACCAAATAATTGCATAACGCACTTGTTGAGAAACAAGAAGCCCAGCTGTCGCCAGAATAGCCGACTGTACTGGTTGCCAGTGACTTTCAAGGTCATCTAAAGTCAATGATTTCCATTTAATCTCTACTCTGACAGGGCGTATGCCTCTTCCTATTAGTGATTAATAGTAACCTATGCTGTATCTCTTACCGTTTCCGAGACACGGCGACTTATACATGTAGCTTGAAACTTTCCATTAAAAATTGCGGCCAAACCGCTGCAAATGGCGACATGGTTACTATTGACAGCCCATAGAAAGTCGCCAGCGTCCTATCCGATGTTTCCGTCGCTGACCCCCTACGACTTACCGTTTAGCCACAATACATCCGTGACGGACGGACGGACGACAACCATGCCTATAGTTCGACCGTTACTTAAGTACGGTCGGCTAAAAATATAAGCCTTTTTCGAACTCATACAGGTCCACTTAAAAGCAGCAGCTACAGCCTACAGTTGAGCCGACTTTGCCGTTCCGGTCGTTTGTTTATTAATAGCTCGTCCGACAGGGTGGATAGCATAGCATGGCTGCAGACGCATTACGCAACAGAAACTCCACAGAGGACAGAGCGAGATCTGTCAGTTCATGGTCTGTCCATTAGTGCAGTCTTGTGTGCATCGCCGCGTCTTGAAATGTTTCCCCCATGAAAAATCCGCCCGGGAAAGATAATCACGGAATCGATAGGTCTCCCCTTTATTAAAATATCGCCGATACCATAAAAAGTTTCCCCATTGTAGGATCGTCTGGCAGAATAGTCTCTCCCCGGCCGACAATTTACCGGCAAAAATCAGTTCCGCCCAGGCAGCCGCAGGGCGGGGCGGATTTTTGCCGGCAAATTGTCGGCCGAAGAGACTTTTTTTGGGGGGGGGGAGCGATTTTGTAATGGGGCACCCGCTAATGATGTCTTGCGTTGACTCAAGCCGCGTTGAATCTGGACAAGACGCACGGGTGAAGTAAACTGCTGAGCGACTGATGTCGGTTCGTCGAGCGAAGAAACTAAACTGGGAACGTGCGAGCGCCCGGTGCGCGGTTTCTGAAACCCGACGCTACGCTAACCGACATAAACGTCCGTCCGACTGACCGTTGTATATCAGCTTTCGCCACGTGCAGCCCCGCATATATCATCAATACGTTATCATCACGCCACGAACCAGCCAGGTAGGCCTAATCAACGTCGACTTTTGACGCTGTGAAAAAGCTTTACATCGTCTGTACAGACTGTACTGTCTGCGTGGCAAGCTATATTTAATAGCAAGCGGTTACACGCAGAAGATTTACTGCAGTACACGTAGGCTACGTAGCAAAAGCAAAACTAAGCGAAATTGACTCACGTAATATTCTGTCTCGATTTATGTAGTCTGATTCGGCCGGAAATTTAACGGTTGAACAAAATAGGGAAATAAAAATAAAATAAAATTCCAAGCTATGCTGAAGTTAACTGGACTATTTGCGAACTAGCTCATGGTTGGCGATCCGACTGACGAGGTTGATGATGATGAGGTATCTGGGAAAAAGCCACTAAGAATAAGTCCTCAAAAGAACGAAAAAGCTACCTTTTTGTTAGATTTGGCTCTATAAATTTATATACACTCAGCCAGTTGATAATACTCAACCGTAATTACAGTCTTCTGTTACGTTGCTTGAAACACTTTTAGTTCAGCGTAAGCTATAGCCTATGCCGTACTGGGCGACATTTCGTTCGTGGATTCCGCTGAGGGAGTTATGTCTCATCGTGACACAAAGACGGCATGATTGATTAGCCATGAAAGTTTGTCGTGCCGGTACTTAAGAGTTTGCATGGCGCATTAGGCACATTTAGTTCCCGCCTAGATGGTGTTAAGCATATAAACCCGTCAAAGCCGGTGGCAGCGTGAGTGTATAACTGCTTAGAATGAATACAATAGCAAGCGTGAAATCGGGTGTTATATGCGGAGAACACAAATGTCCAGCATGCACGCAGCCGGTGTTACATGCCCGCGGCAAATTGTCGACGTGCAGAATATAGCTTATGGCGCACGTGGTCGTTACTGGACGCATCCAACGGTTAGCAGTTATTAGTTCGAACAAATCGACTGAACTTTACGCTTTACAGGTCTCGAATCATGGAGCGATCGGTCAAACGATTGCGATTAGGCCTATATACTGACCGACGAATTACCTTAACTGTCGGTCAGTTAAATACCACCGCAGTGGTAGCAGCAGCAGCAGCTGCCGGCTTGTCAGTTTCTTGCGTCCGGTTTGCGGATAAATTCTCCGTTTAATGGTAACTGGATCATTTAGGTCCGGTTTTTCCATCTCTAATCAAATCAAATCTGATCTCCGATTTACTGATCTCCGATCAACTTGATGTTCAGAATTGATCGTCGATCAACTGTGTTTCGTTTTTCCATGCATTTTCGATCTCCAATTACGTGATCGG
>Ga0056128_1004031_pt1 | contig 18288 bp, 9 predicted proteins | sample WorMetLIZISLAND2_FD_71113 | JGI IMG/M metagenome (GOLD analysis project Ga0056128, IMG submission 71113) | Marine gutless worms symbiont microbial communities from Max Planck institute for Marine Microbiology, Germany - Olavius geniculatus... ... | reverse complement strand
GGTTGTCTTTGTCTATCTCCAGCCATTTCGGCGCAATTTACTCTTGAAATGTGTGTCGCAGCCCGAAATCGCGAAAAATTCACTAAAACCTTTTATTTAGGGGGTTCAGGGTCATTCAAGGTCATCGATTGACATTCCTAAGAAGCTCGTTGCCAGTGCTTGTTATGATAAGCAGCATGTCGGTGCCTATGCGCAACCGTTTTCACGCAAGACAAGCCAATAGCGGAAAAACAACTATTTTAGAGGGGGTACCCCGACTTGACACCCGCGGGCGCAAGCCTTCTTGAACGTAGGGGGTCGGGACTAGGACTGCTATAATCTACATTCAATGGCGAAAATTTCATGTGCAGGTTGTCTTGGTCTATCTCCAACCATTTCGGTGCAATTCACTCTTGAATTGTGCATCGCAGCCGGAAATCGCAAAAAATTCACTAAACCCCTATTTTGGGGGTTCAAGGTCATTCAAGGTCATTGATGTTAACATTCCTAAGAAGCTCGTCGCCAGTGCTTGTTATGATAAGCAGCATGTCTGTGCCTATCTGCAACCATTCTCACGCTAGACGAACCAATACCGGTAAAATAACGTCTTTTTGGAGGGGGCGCCGCTCTTTCGCCCTTTCGTTCGTGGGGACCCCCTTAACCCAGGGGCATGAAATTTTGCCCCAAAATACTAGAGACACTAGTCTATCATATGGTAGAAACCCGAAGTCTCTCTCATTTGGGCTTGGAATGGTACCGAGACGTGGCACCTGGACGGACGGACGGACGGACGAACAGACAGAATTACGGTAGCTAATACGCGTAAAATGATGATGAGGCTGCTATTAAAGGTCTCGGTTTGACTCTGTCGTGCACGATGGCCATCGCTTCGTCAAATTTTATGTTTCTTTTATCGATGTCTTGCTCTATGTTCTCTATCCACTTCCTTGGTTGTCTTGCTTGATTCTTGTTCCCGGTTAGAGCAGTGCGTCACCTTTGCTGGCAGTCGTTCACTTGCCATCCTTGAAGCATGTTACACAACGCGCTGTACGACATATTTGCGACAAATCAAAAGTTCACTACAGCAAATCCGTTAGGCTATACACACAAGTTGTCAAGGCGCGAGTCCGTATGTGATAGTCATCGAAGGCCTAAAGCGAGTCCGCAGCCTCGCAACGTGTCAAGGTGTCCTAGGCCTACAGCCAGCGCGGATCGTTATACAAATTATTCGCAACAAATCGAAGCGGTGGAGTCTGGGCTTTTGTCGGTCGTCGATAGTAAGACAGTCGGAAGCTACTACTCGTCTTAGTACATATAACTAACTCATTGGCCCGCCCGCGTTACTTACTTGTAATTATAATGATAATAATGACATTGATAACGAACCGCGTCGTCATCGGTGTCGTCGACATGACATTGTGGTTGCAGTGCTGCTGTTAGGTAAAGTTGACCACCCACCGCTCTGCCGTAGAACGTTGAGTAGACGATAAATTTATTGACTGATTGATCGATCGATCGACTGATCGATTAATTGATTGATAAATGTTGCCCAAGGTAATCAAATTTGTCTAACTTAAAAAGTGAAAATACCGAGTAATAGACCTGCGGTTTTCGTGAATGTACAGCAAAATCTGCCGAGAGAGGAAGAGGGTGGCATTGACTTTGTGGGGACACAAATAAACGTTTCTTTGTGCATTAACAAAACATCGCTTTGCATTGGATAAATTTGTAAACGTACTTATTGAACAGCCAATCAGAGACAAAATAACTAAGGGTGCTGATCGTTGTTTGTGACACGACAGAATGTTACTGTATACGGTTTTGAGTTGCGGAAATTGCATGGTGGGCACTTTTCGTCGTCGTTTGTATTTATAGGTCTTTCTGGAGCCGTCGTTATGCAGTATACATACTGAGTCCGTTTGCCAGCTTGAGTTTAAGATGACGCGTTGAGTGCTGCATGTACAGCGGAGCAGCGTAACGACTTCAAGGTCTGTGCGCTGTACGCCACTGCAGGGCTTTCTTAAACAGTATTTAGGACCAGAGAGCCAAAAAATCAAAGCCAGAGCGAAAGTGGGCTCTTGGAGAGGGTAAAAAGCCCTCTTAATCTCCACTGGACTTTAAGGGGAAGTCGAAATGAACTGTGCAAACTTCCAGATGCAACAGCAAATTCTTAAGTAGAAACTGCACAGTGTACATTTTAAAACATAGAACTAGAACTGCAATTTAAAAGGCGTACAAAGCCACAAAATTGGACTGAACTGAAATGTACTGCCAGTTCGATTTAGTTTCTTTCTGTTCAGTCGCTTCGTACAGTCTTTTAGGAAGAACCCTGCAGTGTCATAGATCGTGCATAGCCAAGCCACGCTGCGTCTTCGTCGCCGTCGTTGTTATATAATTATTCGACTGACTGACTATTGTTGTTTTTTGTTTGTCGTTGATGCGTCTCGATTGTTAATCTGCCAGCTTCTAGAAGTCTCTGATCATCTCAACAACCGGACTCATAGGCCCTAACACACACGTTCCTTTTCTGATCACATCGACTGCAGTTGTTGATGTTGACGGTGAAACGTTCACAGTACGCAGCTGTCCATCGTGTAGTTAGGCTACTGTTGCTGCAGACACGGAACAATATTATAAGTCTCCGCAAACATCTGCAAACCTCCGTGATATCCGCCGAAGGACATGGTTTGCCCGTTTGTCTGTCCGCTTGTCGGCTGAATAAAGGTCTGATCAAAACTTGTTAACGAATTTTGGCGCATTTTGTGGAGTGGTTGGACATGGCCGAAGGAGGAATTGATTGGATTTTGGTGACTATCCGGAGCATTTTCTGCAGTAATTCAGATCACTGTCTGTCCAGAATTCGTTACCGCTGGAAACTTTGCATTGCATTTTATCAGGTGTGAACGACTTGGATGACATTTTACGCAGAGTAGACAATTCTTTAAACAACCATTCGAATTTTTGTGGCAATTTGATTCAGGATCCGGATTCAGGGTTCTTGAATTCGGATTCGGAGTTTTGAAGTGAAATTTCTAGAAAGGTGAGCTAAGTTCAGCAAACAGTTATAAGATTCATTATTGTATTGTCCAGGTGGCAGCACTGTTCTAGGCGGAGGTTTAAGATTTCTGGTCGCTTGTATAGTTTATCCTGTGTCTGATAAGTATCGTACCTGCCTGTCTGCACACAACGGCTACACCACACAATGCGGGTATTTTATGACATAGGCCTACCTTTTGCAATCCCTGACGCTTTCGAATAGAATGTTTTCACTGCGTAATTACGTAATGTTGTTTGTCTCAGATTCCTGCAGGCTGTTTAGTGTTTACTACTTTACTAGTGGCCAGGTTGTTATCGGTGATAAGTTCATTATCAGGTAACCTATATAAAACGAAAAGTTCCTATGTCTTGCTTATTCTGGACTTTGATTGAGAGCCGGTGTTCAGAGCCGCCCTTAGGGAGTATACAACGCAAAGCATAATTAAGCTTATTAACTCGACTTGTGGCTATACTTTTTTTCGCGACAATGCAACTGTTCTGTATAGACGTAGCCTCATTAGCGTCGCCAGAATGTGGAAGTTGAGAGACCAAGGGCTATAAGCTGTGTTCAGCGGATCCAATCAACCAAAGCCCACAAATTGAACTAAGGCTATAATATCAAGCTGCTAATGTATCAGTCTTCTAAAAGCCAAAAGTAACGTTGGCGCTGTTAATTATTCACTTTCTGACATATATGTAATAAACGTTTTTTTCTGTTTTTGCCACGTTTTTACCTCGTATTTTCACGTTTAAAAAAATTTTTTAAACATTTTGTATTTAAAAAAGTTTATTAAAAACTCTACCAAAAACGTCGAGAAGCACTTTTAAAGTTACAGAAACAAATTAATAGGTAATAGTGATGGTAGTTTACTTACTCAGTCTAATGATAGTTGGTCTTATTTTTTACCACGTGGTTGAATTGGAATTAAACAAAGTTTTTTTTTCTTTAGTTTTAACTAAACTTTACCTACAACATTAGGTTTCAAGCAAAAAGTTGAAGAGATTAGGGTTAATGTTTTTTATTGACGTTTTAAACGCTTTTTTAAAAATTTGTCACGTTTTCAAGTTTTTGACATATTTTTTCTGGAACGTTTTTTACATCCATGCCTTACGGTAGCAAAGAATATTCTTCACTAATAAAGAAAAAATGATAATGACGCTAGGCCTACATACGACATCTGTTATCTGTGTACTTCACGTAGTCCGCCACTCTTCTCCCGATTGAGAAATTCTGAACGCGTCAGATCTATGCGAATCTTATCTACCGATATTTAAGTAGAGTTAACAGGTTCAACCCTCCGCTCTACCCCCGCTCGCTGGAATGTTCGAAATAAAACACACTTAACACAGGCATTGCACATTGACGACTAAAAGATGCTGCCACGAGAAAGTTTTAAGAGCCATACAATGCGTCACAGTGCATTTGCCACCGGGGCTCTATCGCAAATCCCACTAAGGGAGCTCACGCCGCTCGATCACGCATCTGTTTACCGCTCACCCCATCTGCATGCATTTGGAGAACGATATATAAGTGGGTAAAAGAAGAAAGAGAGTGACAAGATAGGAGAAGTAGGGAAATGAAGAGAAAGAGGGAAGAAAAAGAAGGGGAAATTTCCGGAATTACTTTTAATGGCGTGGTATTCGTGGCTAGCCTAGCTAGCCCCAAAGTGCGTGCGACACAAATAATGATAATTTTTATTACACTTTTGCTTGCGGGAGTTTTGTTCGCACACTTCACTGGGGCTCAGTGAAGTGTGCGAACAAAACTTCCGCAAGCAAAAATGTAATAAAAATTATCATTATTTGTGTCGCTAAAAGTTCAAGAACTTTACTCTTTCAATACAACGAAACAATTTACTGGGGTATACTATACAAAGGAGGCGAATAAAGTATTTCTCTAACGAACAGTTAAGCTTAATTAATTAAATTAATTAATTAAATTAAATTAATGATAGGCTTATAGGCCTATCATTATCAGATCAACCGGTAGCCATCATCAGAATGTCGTCAGAAACTGACAGCGTGACAGAGCTCACAGTTTATCTCATTATGCAAGAACAAGAATTTCAGCTATCGCTGGGGTAGGGCCGACCGTACTGGTTGTCACTGACCTTGAAGGTCATACAAGGTCATCGATTTATATGTCATTTGAAAGCCAGTATGCGACTTCCTATTAGTGATCAACAGCAACAATTGCCTATCTCTCACCGTTTAGCCACAATACATTCGTTACAGACAGACAGACGGACGACAATTATGATAAAGGGCCGATCTTTAAGCTTACAGCTTAGCGGTCGGCCCAAAAAATGAAGTTTTGCACAGCAATAGGTCTATTGCATAATCCCAGAAATTTCGAAAACATATCATACCTTGTTTTTGAAGCCAGTGCCACAAACTTCGTTCTTCGTCCGCTGCAGACTGACTTGTGCAAGATAGGCCGAGTGCAATATGATAGCAGCATGCATATAACAAAAAACCCAGCTGTCGATAGGATGGGCCAACCGTGCCGCCTATATCTGAAGGCCAGTATCTGTCTTCTTCTAATCGCGAAAAGAAGTCAATTTTTACGCGAGAGCTAGCGCATATCTATAGCTATAGCGCATCTCGCGCATATTGGCTAAGGTAATGTCTTGCTGTCTGTCTGTCGTCTGTCACGTCACGGTACCAATTCAAGCACAGATAAGATAGAGACTTCGGGTTTTCACCAATGGCCTAAAGTCTCTAGTATTTCGTGACAAAATTTCACGAACGAAGGGGCGAAATTGAGGCACCCACCTAAAAGACGTCATTTCATCTATATTGGCTCGTCTAGCGTGAAAATGGTTGCAGATAGAGATTTGCACAGACATGATGCTTATTGTAACAAACACTGGCGACGAACTTCTTAGAAATGTCAACATCGATGACCTTGAATGACCTTGAACGTTCAATTCGAGGGTTTTAGTGAATTTTTCGCGATTTCGGGCTGCAACACACATTTCAACAGTGACTTGCACCGAAATGGCTGGAGATAAACCAACAGAACCCGCATAAAAATTTTACGCCATTGAATGTAGATTTTAGCAATCTAAGTCCGAAGCCTTTACGTTCAAGAAGGCCTGCACACGCAGGTGTCAAAAAGGGGTACCCTGTGCAAAGTGGTTATTTTCCGCTACTTGCCTGTCTAGCGTGAATATGGTTGCAGATAGGCACAGACATGCTGCTTATCACAACAAGCATTGGAGGCATGCTTCTTAGTGGTATTAACATCGATGACCTTGTATGACTTTGAACCCGCAAAATAGAGGGTTTTTTTTAGTTATTTTTCGCAACTTTCTTTTGTAGACGAGTGAATTAATGCGATGAAGTGAGTGGAGATAGACCAAAACTACCTGCGAACAGGAACTGCTATAGACTCTTGCGCGTCTCATGGGCATTAACTCAGATTTCTTGTTAGAGAGACTACAGTCCCATACACGCTATGGTGACGCTGTTGTATCGAACGCTACAATTAATGTTAGTATACGATAAGGTAATTCGGCGCACGTGGGGATGGCTGCAGTCAACAATTTGCGTTTAAAATTGCAGCAAAACCGCTGCAGATAGAGACATAAATGCTAAGATTTTGGTTGTCTGAGACTACCGGTAGTCTCGATCAGCGAAACTTGATCTCGTCAAATATACTGTATAAGCGCCCGCAGTATTTGATCTCGCCCAATGTGCATATGCACACATATTAAAACATTATGTACGAGAATAAGCATAAATTTACGCTTAAAGCAGTCCGCACATGTAAAATACTACACCTGAATGTCATTTTGTACAATTTTCCGGTAATCAGCATTTATTTAACTGCGAATTACCGGTCGAATTTGAAATTCTGATATTGACCCATCTTTAATGTTAGCATGGTTTTGCTATTTTTGGCAACTTCATGTTAGTTATTCTTCGGTGTGTTGATATTACTTAGTAGTAAATAAATTGGGAAAAGTTTCATAGCGTGTCGGTAATAAGAGTTATCAGTAATGTTTTTAATGATATTATGAGTACTGTACCACTGTAGGCTTATGTGTTGTAGTTTATTTTAAAATTAGTCGCAGCGTAGAAGTTAAAACTCGTTTCACGCACTTGTCTTCTCGTGTAGCGGGAAGTTCAACGGTGTTCACTCTTCCACAGATGAATTAACCATACTATGTACGACTCTAATCTGACATTTAAACAGTGTTGAGTTTAATTCGGCTTTATTTAATTTAATTTTTTTAAAAACTCAGTCTTCTCAGTTGTTGACAGTTGTCGTATTTCAGAAATGGATCGTGCTGGGAATGAGAATGGCAGCAATGCTGATTATCTGGATCTTGTACGTGATGTTGAGGAATCTGGAAGCAGGTGATGGGCTACATTATGACAGTATATATAAACAGAATTACACGAAGTTTAAAAAATACTCGTATTCCTCATCACACCAAGTGCTTAAATCAAACTGATTTACTTACATTTTAGCATTTAAAGTGATGCAGCTAGGCCTGTATTACTATTCAGCAGGTGACAGTTATGTGTCACTTTAATTTGTGTCTGCCATTCTGAGGGGCCACCATTTTGAAGGGTCGTTCTGATGAGCTGCCAAAACCTGTTTTAGACAACGAAGAAAGGTACTTGTCAAATGCTAAACTGACTCTAACACTGATCCTAACCCTAAACCTATTTCTAATTTTATTCCTATAACCTTTTCCCAAACCATGGTGGTTTTTTAGAATGGCCAACCTTCGGAATGGTGGGTTGGCATTGTCACTTCAACTTCAATTTTTTGATGTTGATGAAATGTGATTTCAGTCTGTTAAGTTGAGCTCTGATAATGAAGTGGCATTAGCTTAGAACTGTCTTATTATCGTAGTAAATATTGAATTGCCAGCATTCTACTGATTTTGCAATTAAACTTAGACACCATCATCATTGGCACAGGTTTTGTGTTAGTAACTTAGTAGCTGTGTATCATATGTGAGGAGTCTACAAAGATTTTTTAGGGACTTTACTTCTTTCTGGACACATTCAGTAGTTTGTGATATTATGTGTTACGGTAGTTTGTTCTGTTGAACTGTTATCCTGAATTAGACTGTTATCTTGGTATGAGCAAAAATCATTTGGTAATATTTGGTTAGTACAGCAAGAAGCACTCCATTGAGTTGTTGTATTCATCGCAAGGTGTTATCCGCCATGAAAATTCACGGAAAATAAGTAAGCGTTTTCGCTATCTGCCATGAGTATTCCGTCTAGACGGACTGTAGCCAGTAAACTAGAGGTCTGTCTACACAATTGTGGCCCGCCATAGCCAAGGGCCGCCGGGCCAAGGGTTGTCGCCATAGCCAAAGCCGCCGTGTCCCACAGGGACACGGTGGCTTTCGCTATGGCGACAACCACGACTGACGACCTCGGCCGTAGCTTCACGGATCGCCAGTCCACCAACTAGCTCCTCAGGTCTAAATAGACCATCACGGGCAGCCGTTGGCAATTGTTTTTGTACGCACTTGCACTGCCGTCGAATTTATAACATATATTGTACACTAATTTATGGTGTGCATTATTGTCACATAAATCTTTCGAAAATGCTAAACCTAACCCGATCGCTAACCCTAACCCTAACTCTAAACCTTATCCCTAACCTTTATCTGTGTAAGCGAAAACCGTAATTTCAATATTAAGCACAAAATCATACTATATTGCATGTGAAATTGTCGCCCCCTAGTGAGTGTAAATGTTGCGTAATGACACGTCTCTCGACGTCAATTTTAGTACAAACTTAGCTATGGCGGCCTGTTGTAAATGATGAAAGCATGCTGAATAAGCGATGAAATAACACAGTAATAATTTACAGTATTAACTGAAAAAAGAAAAAAGTATACAGTTGCAATTTTCATAGATTTGGATTTTCACGGCAGATAGCGAAAATGCTTACTTATTTTCTGTGAATTTTCACAGCGGATATAATTTACGGTATTCATCATTGTCACAGTGCTTTTGAACTAGATTGAATAATAGGTATAGTTTGTCTTTTGTAGAGAGAGTTCTGGAGGTGAGGTACCAGTTGTAGTGATTGGTGAAAGTGACAGCAGTTTCACTGCAGCTTCTGGTTCGTTTGAACTTCATTTGTTAATGATTAGAAAAAATAGTGATTTTCAGCTTTTATAATGTATCTCGGAAATTCTGCAACACAGGACCAAGTTACTGTTGGTCACTTGCCAAGTTCACACAATGTCACATACACTGTTGCAAGTTTTTATTTTTAATAATTGTGTGCATTTTCTGCATTGCCCAAAGTCTGCTCAATAGTTTTTGCATTTTCTTTTATAACTTTTCACCACATTTAAGCATACTTGTAATCTCATATGCTTGTGTATGCCGTATATATGCCACATATTTCACTGTGTGTTTAAACACATTGTGCATATTTAAACCTTTTGCATCATAAAGTAGTTCCTTCTCAATACATTTTCTGGTAAAAAAAACTAGTCGTTCAGTTAGTAGTAGTGTGTTGTTTTTGCTGTAGTTGCTATGATACGTGGAAGTCCTATGTTAGCCACCAGCTCTGCGACCAACATTCGTACACCTTCAAGATTTGTTGGGTAATTGAATAATCAGATCAGTCATAGAAATGACACTGCATCTTTCAAACATTACCTTAAAACATTATGTTGCCAGCAAGCATTCTTAAGAGTCTTTGATTTTTAGTTTTTTTTCTAAATTTTTATTTTATGTACTATACAGTCACTTAATTTTGTTTAAATTTTTCTCTAGCTTTGTAAACCATTGATCACTTTGTAAATGGTGGTTTTTGATTGGTTGATTGATTTATTAATTTATAATTAGCAGTTTTTTAGTGACCAAATTCACAATGAAACTGAAGCCAGGCATTCCGATGTAACACATGTAGTGTCATTAGTAGTAAGTAGCTGGAGTAATGAAGTGGTTAGTCAGTAGTCACTGCAGCTTTTGGTAGCATTTGATTCTGCTAGTACTCAGTAACATTAGCAGACGTCAGAGATACTGTCCGGACTGTTCCTGTGCATGTTGTTTAGCTTAGCAGTGAATTTGGTTTCATACAGCAAGCATCGACTGCCAACTAACATACTGCACGATGATTTGTTTTTGCTATGTACTGTAAGTCTCTGATAGTGATTATGACAATGATGATGTTGAGTGATTGGTGTGCAGTCGCAGGGAGCTGCAGGATAGCTGTCTCACCCCTGCCTTTTGCCAAATTTTGGGCTGTTGGATAATTGTCGGAAGATTTTTGTCTTGTTGGAAAACTTTTGTCCAAAAAATGCAAAATTTGTGGCTGAAAACCGCATTCTGGAAAATGTAGGGGCAGAATTGAAATTTTGACCATCCACAATGTTGGAATTTTTTTTTGGAAATTTGCAGTATCTGTCGGAAAGTGGCAACTTTCTGCCCTGCTTACTTTTTTAACACACACAACACGCTTTTGGTGTGAGTGGCTGGTAGGTCATCGGCAAGGAAGCGGTTTGGTGCATTGGAGGGTGGATATGATGTACTGGAGTCAAAACAACGCAAACATGATGTTAGTTCCATATTAGACACATCTGGTTGCCATGACAACACACCTGGTCGCCATGATATCTGTACAACAATGACGACGACAAACACTGTCAGAGCAGCAGACAATTCACCTATAGACAGAGGTAAGTTACATGGGAACTCATCACCTTTGCAGTGCTTTGAGCGAATTAAGCCTTCATATCATACTAACCAGTTAACCAAGTGGATCGGATGGCTGGCTCCATTAAGAGCCTGGGGCGTATGCATAACAACGTCGTAACTTTACTTCCAAACTAAAATCGATTTACGTCGGGTGTAGTGCTAAGTCAGTATGCATAACAACAACGTAGCACTAGTCGGACACCTACGTCCAAACTAACGCTAGTCGCTCCAGCGACCTGACATAAATATTTTGTTGGTCGTTGTCAATGTAAACTAATGTTGCTAAGGAGAAGCTGCAATCACGTCATGTGTCGTAAAGGACTTCTGGCAAGTCAGTTACGCTACTGAAACTAATTGCAGTATTCAAAGTTGCTAAATAAAACTTTTAGCGTTCGATAAATTTCATTTATTCGCTTCGCGCATTCTTACTTAGATCATGGAGCTGTAACTAGGCTCGAGCACACCCGAGACTGCAGCAGACAACAAGTCAAGCCATATCTATTTTTAGCTGCAGGCCGGCTGAGGCAGAGTGCGTTTAGCCAGGAAATTCCAGAGTCAAACTACCCGACGTCAGTTAACGTCCTTAGTAGTTAGTCGCTCGCTGTGACATCGTTTTGCATGCCGTCGGACGTGACTTTCTAGTTTGGAAGTAATTAGTCGCAACGTAGGCCTTACATCCAAACTAATCTACGTTATTATGCATACCGCCCCAGTACTTTTAATCGACCATTTGCTGATCGTCAAAAAGAGTCTTTCAAGTGCAATGACTTTAATTGCATTGGTATATGCGTGAAATATGAAAGTGATGATATATGAATTGTTTGTTATTATTGCTGATTACACAGTAATTATCAGTGGGAGTTCACATTAATGAAGATATTCTCACAGGTTTGTTTATTTGCATTTAGGTGCTGAGTGTGATACAGCAGCTATGCAAGCAGATGCAAATGAGCTTTTTCCGTTGTCACCAAGCAGTCAGTTGTAAGTTTCATGTCCATTTTAATTTGCGTGCTAATTATTTTGTCATTGCATTTGAGAAGTGGCATGCGAACAGTTACTGTTGTTATGATGATGATGATGATGATGAAGGTGCTTTAACGTGGCATAAGTCCTAAGACTGCAAGGACACGTAACAATACCAGTGAAGTCATGTAGTAGTCAGTGCAATAAGATGTTCTTAGTCATATTCAGAACAGTTGTATGACTGGGAAAAGAAGCTCAGTCTTCAGTCTACTGTCAAAACTTTCAGTGACGTGAGCATCTTACCATAAATCATTAATGCTTATTTGTGTATATTACAACTGTTGCAAGTAGATCAGGTCCAGGTTAACTTAGCCTTCCATCCCTCCAAGTACCAGTCTGCCTGACGGTGCCTGGCTCAGGTTAAGGTAAAGGCATGTTAGTCTTAACATCAGCATCCATTCACCTGTTTGTGTTGGCTAGCGGGTAACACTGCATGATACCATGTGGTAGGTGATGCTCTGTAGCTTTGAGATGATTTTTCTGAAGAGTTGTAACACCTTTAACCTTTCTTTCTTCATTTCTCTGGTTTTTGATCTTTTGAATTACCTAATTCAAGCTATATATAATAATATACACTGTTGGTAGTGCTGATATTTGTAACTGCTTTATATGTTACTTGTGGCATGATAGTCTTAACATCAGCACATCAGCATGTCGGACTAGTGATTGTGAGGTTCCTGGTTTAATGCTCGCCCAGTGCACAGCCAGGTAGCAACCATGAGCAAGTTCACACACATGCCTCTGTTCACCAGCTAGTATAATTAGGTACTGGCCTTGCTACCAGGAAGGTTACAGCAGTATTTGCTGAGGTCTGGCTCTCCTCCCATATACACGGTATTTCATAAAAAGGCGCCCTTTTTCTTTCTTTCATAATTCAGTCAAATGATGATCAATTTACATGGAATGTTTACCAGATGTAGCTGAAGAAATACAAATTTAAAATATTTGGACAAAATATGGCTGTTTGTTAAATATTTTTTGCTACTCATGATGTAATGCTGACGTCATAACATGTCATGAGTACAGACTGGCTTGTCTCAGCTGGTTCTGTCATTTGCTACTCTGCTTCGATGGTGAACGTTATCTTGTTCACTGGTGAAAAATGTTAATCATGTCAGCACTAAGCAACATGGGGGCATAAAGTCAGGCATCTCGCAGTCCAAAAACTCGACCATCTTGGAAGCGGAAGGTGTAACAGTTAAGCTATTTTCCCACAAGTGTGTGAAAGTGATCGTTTTGGGCATTTTTGTGGCTATAATGGTAAAACTTCAACAGTTTGTCATCATTGAACCAAATGAAGCTGCCATCAACACAGGGCAGCAATTTAGCAAGTCTGTCAGCACCATTTGCGACAAGCCAGTTTGTACTCGTGGCACACTATGATGTCAGAATTACGTCATTACTAGCAAAGAATATTTAACTGTCAGCCATATTTCTTCAAATATTTTGAATTAGTATTATTTCAGCTACATGTGCTAAAAATTTTGTGTAAATTGATCATCATTTGACTGAATTCTGAAAGAAAGAAAAAGGGCATCTTTTTTATTCTAACACCATGTATAAGGCAGGGACGTGTTCGCCTGTGTCGGGTGGCAGGTAATACTGTGTGATCCCGTTCGACGGGCGAGGCGTCTGCAGCACACTGCTGGCTCGGGGCCCTGGAAACGAAGTGAGCACCACTCACATCGGAAACAGAGTTGGAAGAGAGCGCTGTTGACTATTGGCGATTAACCTAACTTTAACCTAACCACCAGGTGTAGGATAGAAGTCCTTGACTGCAAGTGCTGTGTGAATGCTAACAGATCACTGAGTTGTGTGCCACCGTCTCAGAATGAACGTGACAGTCTTCCACACATTTCACCCACCTCACCAACTGACATCTCAGGTAACTGCATGCTTTCGTACTGATTGCAGAGATCAGTTGTAAGTTATGACCGTCTCACGTTATTATGGAATGTGGAATGTTGTTAAACGCATACACTAGCTGCTTTTTTTGGTGGCCTAACGGTTTTGGTTAGTGCATAGCTAAGTATATTATAAATACTCTAATTTCATGCCCAAGCCTACCTTGGTCTGAGTGTGGTAGCTGTTAGCTTACAATTCTTGCTTGCAGCGCTGCAGACAAAAGAGTTTTATTTTGTTGTATTGAGATTGAAATTGAACATTATTAACATTATTAGAACGAATTCTGTGAACTAACCAAAACTGTTAGGCCATTAAAAACGCAGATACTCTCTCTCTCCTTCAGGCTTCAGGCTGTGGATCCCTCAGGTGAGGGGTCAGCCACACATGTTCTCCTTTTTCACTCCGTTTTATTCTTTTCATCCTCTAAGTTAAGCCACCATTCCTCCATGCTGTACTTGATGACATCGATTCATTTCTTTCTCTATTTTCCCCTGCTTTGTTGTCCATGATTATTTGAACACTAATGACTACTAAATGTGTTGATGTTGACTGCATGACTATTATTTTATTCTGCTTGTTAATTTACTTATGGCACTAGAGAGTTTACTTAATCAGTGTAATGCACTATAAGAATTCGTCAGATTGCAGTCTTTATTTACTGATCTGTGAACATTTCAGCAACCGCAGTCAGTTGCTTTCCTTGGAATGATTGCAGGTTATGTCCATTGTAATTTGTGTTAATTATTTTGTCATTGCGTTTGAGAAGTGGCATGTAGCAGACAGTTTATTGTTTATTGTAAATCATTAAGGCTTGTTTGTGTAACGATGTCTGTTTGTTTGCGCAAACATCAACAAATCACTAAATAATGCTTCTGACTTTATGAATTGTTATATTTTGTTTGTTACTGTTTAGCCTATGAGCTTATTCAAAGTGAGTGGCTGGCATGTTAGGTTTAGGTCTGATTGCCGAGTCTGATGGTTCACAGATGTATCTCCAGTTGCCGATGTCACAGTATACCAACACTGAGTTGTCTTGTGATGTCCCGAGCAGGCCCACATATAGGCCGTCACACAATGGTCAGTTTTCACTATATACTTCGAGTGATATGCTTATCTGGTGGTGGTTTAGTTGGTAATGTCATTGGTCTTATCAACAAAGTTAATCGACACAGAGCTCGATTAGTACTTGGATGGATGTCTGTCTCGGTATGTAACCAGCCACCCAGGTCAACTCAGCCTGGCCATCCTTCTGTGGGTAGGCGCAGTGAGTGCCAGCAAAAGTTGGGACGCAAGGGACGCAAGCAGGCACACTGTGATGCACTAAGCTCGTATCCATGGTCTTGCAGTGTAAACTGGTGTCTGGCTGAGGCCTTGGAAACGGAGATCAGCGCCACCCTATGATCCTTTTGGCTTGGGAAAGATGTTGAGTTTACTTATTGATGTGCACCAGACAGTGGCCAGTTTTCATTGTATACTTTGAGTGATGTGCTTATAATGGAGTTTTCTTGGTAAAGCTCCAACACATTAGAGGCAGCATTACATGCATTGTTCGTTCTTCTGTCCGTCTTGCATGGCCTCTTAATTTAAAAAAGAAAAGGATGCAGAAAAACTGAAATGGCATGAATGTTTTGCCGGGCAGACATGACTGATGTGTCAGTTTTTGGTTCAGAAGGATAAAGGTCAGGGTTGATGTTGCATAGTTCTAGATGTGCGTAATGTTGACATTGGTTTGCTGATGTATTTCCAGAACTGCCATTGTCACTGTATACCAACACTACTACTAAGTTGTCTTGTGATGTACCTTGGAGGCCGGCCCATTATGTAGGCCATCACATAGTAGTTAGTTCTCACTGCATTTTTTGAGTGATGTGCTTGAGAGATTCTGATGCTTTGACGCATAATTTCAGAAGCACTTGGATTTAGTTTTTTGACCATACTGATGATTGTTATTTTGTTAAATTGCTGTGTTTTGTAGTGGAAATGATTAGGGCAGTAACAGATAATTGTTATGCAGCCATCGAAATAGGCAACATTACTGGTCTCGTTCATCTGTTTGTCTCTCTGTCTGTTCTCTACATAAATGCTTAGAAAAACCAAAACTGTGTGAGTAACCAATGTACCAGTTTTTATCTCAAAAGGTCACGGTTAAGGTTGTGCAGTGCAATGGGCAAATGCCTATAGATAGACAGATGGCCGCATATTATGTAGGTACTGGGCTGACTTGTTTGTATACTTGTTTGTATATTATATGCGCAGATGAAGACCGCTGTGACAGTCCAATAGACGTATCACAGTCTCAGCCAATCACTCACATTGCCAGCAGGTTTGCCAGCATCGTTTGTTTGCTTTCGTTATTGTTAGAGCTGTTGAATTAATGTGTTAAAGAATTAACTTAATGCATGTTAAAAAAATTAACACATATTAAAAAAATAACACATACGTAAATTTACAAAATTTTGCGAAGCAGGAGTTCTATTATTTCATTAAACTGCGGTTATCTAGCGACCAAGTAACATTCAAGTAATTAAAAATTGTTTTGTTGCCATTTGATCACTACTGTAACAGTTCTGCGACAGCCACAAGTTCATCGGTTGTCAATCAACATTCCAGTCACCGTCTCGAGTCTCGATGTAGTCCACCTACAATATCAGCAATATTAATGATGCGTTATTAGCGCATTAACGCATGTGTTAAAAATTAACGCATTGCATTAACGCGAAAAATTATCGCAGTACGTTAACGTGTTAAAAAATTAATGCTTCAACAGCTCTAGTTATTGTGTGTCTGTGTGTATGTACCTTATAGGCTTGTAGCTCGAAATTAAAAGTCATAGAAAAAAGAAAATGGCCTGAACTGTTCCAAGAGCAGGAATAACCCATGTGTCATTTTTCAGTTTAAAAGGTCAAAGTTCAGGCTTTGGGTTATGCAGCTTTATGAGAATACTGCACAGTATATTGGCAATGGGTTGATATATTTTTCCTAGTTTTATTTTTTATTATGATAATGTGATAAATGGAGTATTCAGAGTTATAGAATATTGTAAAGTACTTTTGTGTCATCTTACTGCGATGTTCTATTAGTCTGGAAAATATTATCTTCAATTATTTGGCCTCATGCATCTTTTTCCAACTTACGGAAGCGATATTCAATGGCTGGTAACTGCTCGTGTGGTATGTGTGTGTTGAGTAGTTTGCCGAAGGAGCACATCACTGTCGATGAAGACATATCGATACCTGACAGTCTCTCAGCGAATGTCTGTCTTCCTCCTGCGAGTAACTTGGCCACATTTCACTGGGAGTGGAACGGTTTGTTTATGTTTCCTACTTCTTTTGTTTGTTAATTCATTTATCAGTTAATTTATTGCGTAACTGTCTTGAACGTTATGCAAGGCAGTTAAAGTGAATGGCAGAAAGATGTTCACATATTTATTCTTTAGTTATATGACCGTCTTTGCCAGTGCAATTTGCAGAAGTTTTCAGTACTACTAAATTCTGTAATTTACTGACACAATTCTTTCTGTCTCGGGCCATTGTCCTGAGCTGAATGTAATCATTACTTCCATCTTGCTTCTTCAGAAATCAATCTGAAACATTGTCTTTAATTTTCCGCATCCTTTTCTTTTTATTCGTCTTTTTTTTGTTACATTTTCAACAGCGAGTCGTGTCATAGTGCATATCTTTTCGTCTGTTCTGTCTGTGGTGTATATACAGAACCAGTGATGTCGGCAGGCAGCGTGGAGAGTAGTTGGGGCACAAGTTCGGTGTTTAAGAAATCAGCAGCTGCTAACAGTGCCACTGTTGCGTACGAAACACACAACACTGAGAGGTAAGATTAGTCGTTTATTCGTTGTTCATATTCCTGTTACCCATGTATGTTTACCGAGAATGTACTTTTGTAGATTGGCAGCGGTTTGGTTGTTGTTTGGTTTTTTGTTCTATTTTCTTTTATTTTCTTTACTCATTGTAGTGTCTAATTATGTGCGAAAGCAGCTACTGCTTTAGCACGTCTTAGCCATCACAATTCTGTCTGTTTGTCTGTTCGTCCGTCACACGGGTGGATCAGTCAAAAACGGTGCAAGCTAGGATCACCATATCTTCACTGTCGGCTGCCTGGAAGACTCTAGTTTCAGGAACCGAAAAGCTTTTCCATAAATTCAAAGGGGGTCACCTTGAATGAGGGCACTAAATGAGAGGGGGTAGGAAAATTTTGTGAGTTTTAGCCAATAAGTCACTGTATCTCAGTAACGTTGCGAGATAGGGCCTAGGTTATTATTAATCACTAATAGGAAGTCATACACTGGCTTTCGATTACCACCGAATTCAATGACCTTTGATGACCTTGAACGCCAAATTGTGATTTTTATGGATCTTTTGCGATTTCGGGCTGCGAGACACATTTCAAGAGCGAATTTCGCCGAAACCAATTAAGATAGACATGGACAAGCTGCATATGAAATTATCGGCATTAAGCGTAGATATCAACGGTCCAAGTCTCGATTTTTTAGGTTCAAGGAAACCTGTGCACGAGGGCATCAAAGAGTGGTACCCTCGTATAAGTTCTTAGTTTACCGTTGTTGGCCGTTGAATTTCGCCGAAACCAATTAAGATAGACATGGACAAGCTGCATATGAAATTATCGGCATTAAGCGTAGAT
>Ga0056128_1004026_pt1 | contig 18294 bp, 12 predicted proteins | sample WorMetLIZISLAND2_FD_71113 | JGI IMG/M metagenome (GOLD analysis project Ga0056128, IMG submission 71113) | Marine gutless worms symbiont microbial communities from Max Planck institute for Marine Microbiology, Germany - Olavius geniculatus... ... | reverse complement strand
CTGTCAAAAATACGTTCTATCGCAAATCTATACGGGAGCGTCTATCCATTTTATTTCTTTACAAAACACCATGCACAGTATAAATGGATCAGTAGTGACTGATCGCCATGCCTGGAACTTTTTTTAATGCGTGAATTGCCGTTCTGACCGGCGACGTGAAGCGATGTTTCTCGTGCGAATAAGCAACGAACTGCAGATCGCCATGTTTAATCGTCAGTTATCTCACTTGATTCGCAAATATTCGTCCATCAACTTGATGGGAGATTTGATGGACGATCAATCGGTAATTGGCGATGGAAAAACGATCATTGAGATGATCTCCGGTCAAGTCCCAAAGTTGATCAGAAATCAATTTCATCGGCCATCAAATGTGCATGGAAAAACCGGACCTTAGAGGTCAATGGCGAAGATGTGCGGATCCTAAAATTTTTGAGTCCGCATCAGTCCGCAGATTTTGACCATGGATCCGGGATCAGTCCGTGTTCGCAACAAAAGAGGAATATTGGATCCGTGTCAGTCTGATTCCTCACTGAATAGGCCTAGGTCTCTAGTCGTTAGTACAAAAGATAGTCCATTACAGCTAGACCTATAGCAGATTACAATTTACTTCTTCTAGTGCTTCTGCTACGCCATCTGAACACACATCAATTCTTTCTGTTTTTAATTTATATTAGGAAAAAATACACTCGTCACAGAACAAGATCCGCATCCATCATTGTAATAAAACTCACAAGTGCTACTCAGTATTAAATTCTGTACAAAACGTATATTTCAGTTTTTTTATATTTTGAAGCCTAACAGAATGACAGTGTTTTGTAACTTATTTATCGAACAACCCTCATAATTTGCATTAAAGTTAGTTCTTCAGCCACAAAGTGTCACTAAAGAAAAATAATCACCACTTTGAATTTGTTGTCTAAAGATTTGATCATTTTCAGTACAGTTTGAAACAGCTTGGAGCCAGTTGTAAGCGCTAAGAAAGGTGTAGAACGGACATAAGCTTCATTTCCTTGCATGTTAGTGGTGTCGTAGTTGTAGTACTTGTACATGTGGCAAACTAAGTTTATGTAATGTGTGAGATCTTAGTTATTTTGTTTCGACATACTATTAGAAATTTAATCTACATACACTAGTGTGAAACTCAATATGGTGAACTGTGGTTGAGTTTGCCAGCAGTGTTGAATGACGTTATGAGCAGGGTATTTTGAACAGTTGCCTTGGTGTTGCAGTGTGGTGGATGTGACAGCATACATCTACTTCACTTGCTTTGCACCACTTATCTACGTGACGTTTCTCCGCAGCTTCTTTGCGTATGTTTGTTTTTTTATGTCTGCGTACTTTTAGACTTCTTGTTTTGTACTTGTGTTTCCTGTCACTGTGAATATCCCAAAATAACATCAAGTTAAAAAGGTAGGCCTTTGGGGATTCACTTATGGCCAGTTCACACCTGCAATGCCAACGAGACTTGACTCAACCGTTGCACAGCAGCGCGATTTCACATTGCTAATGATGTCATTGCATTGTCACCCACAGATGGCATCGTTAACGGATGATGGCACATGTTAATGGTTACACTGAAAATTGGGTCACAACAGTTGAGTTGAGTTGTGTCAGCAGTTTGAGTTCACACCTATGACGGGACCCAACTTGAGTTGAGTTGGCGTTGTAGATGTGAATTGGTCATAAGAGAAAGTGCTACGGCGCTGGAGAAGGTACTAATCTGTAGACTGTGTCATAAGCCCATTAGTAGAGATTGTCATACTTCCAGCTAGTTTCTTAGCTGCAGAGCATCACTGCACTTTGACAGCTAATGAGATTATAGGCCTACTGCTTGTTGATGAACACACGTGTGGATGACATTGCCAAAGTTGTGACCTTGTCACAGTAAAATGTCCGAGCAAATAATTTTGTTTCTGCTGAACCTGTGATGTCAGGCTATGATGAGAATCATGGTAGCATTTGCAAATGTTATAAATATGTCAGATCACAATCTCTGACTAGACCTGGGAGTCGCTGCGGTACAGAAACGTGACCCGACTTGAGGCTAAAATGACCCCAAGTCGACGGCGGTCGACTTGAGCACATCCGACTCGACTTGACTTGACAGCAGCATGTCGAGTTGAGTCGACTTCAAACGACTTGAGACGTTCAGAAGTTGTGATGAACTTGCGTTAACGCTTTAGGTATAGTGTAGGCTATTCATAAAGTGTTTTATTACGCGTGACAGCTAGCACCAGAGTTTCCAATAGACCTAAATTTTCAGGACGTCATGACTTCTAAGCTGAAAAATTTGGACGTCAGTGTACAAAATCTCGAAGTCATGCAGTGGGCCTACAAGAAAACTCAAGCAAAAACTTAATTGCAAAACAAGGCCCTACTACACTGTGCCTCAAAAAGAACATTTTGAACATTTTCGATTGTAACTTGAAGAAGGATTATCGGATTCTAATAATTTTGGTAACAATATTTTTGAAACAACTGGCCATCAAATCATTATGTAGTTTTCACCTTACCCATCGTGTGTTTTTGCATTACCTGGGGAAATCAGAACCGATGAAATATTGCATTTTTCCCCTAAAGTGGTATTACTACTTAATGTAAATAACGCACAAAACACATTTTATTTACATTTTTAACACTTTGGCTGACACTTTATCCAATTGCTTTGTTTTTCAGTTGCCTGCAATAAACTTGATCGAAATGTTGGCCAATTGTGCAATCACAAACATGGAGACGATTTCTTCGTTCATTGACAGCAGTATCGATAATGTTATGCTCCAGACTAATCCAGACTTCACCAGTCGCTTCTCGAATTCATAAACATTTCTTAATGTCATATGTTGGACATACTGCTGCATAACAGGCAAATCTTGTAATCTACTGGCTCTTGGGGGCCACAAATCAGGATAGACGAAATTTATTGACATTTTTTATCATTTCAACGCATATTTTGCTTGGCCTGATTTCCCCAGATAGTGCAGAAGCAGACATTGAGTGAGGTGGAAACTTAAACAGTCATTTTATAACCAGTTGTGTCAGAAATAAGTATGCCAAAAATCACTGAAGTCTGATAATCATGCTTCAAGTTACGGTCAATAATGTTGGGGATGTTTTTTCACGTTTTTGCATATTTGGACGCATATTTAGTTTGGTTTTCTTTCCCGAGGTAGTGCAGAAGCAGACATTGGGTGAGGTGATAACTGAACGGCCATTTAATGGCAAGTTTTGTTATGAATATTCACACCCAAATTATGAAAATCTGATAATTTTTGCTTAAGTTAGAATCAAAAATGTCCGGGATGTTTTTTGAGACACAGTGTAAATAATATGCATCACTTACGACCACTAACGTAGGTCGTGGTTTTTACGCGCTACAGCTAGGCTGTATAGCACGTCTCTGGCACGATTGTCGTCTATCTGTCAGTCTATCTGTCGGTCTGTCTGTCACAGATGTATTGTGGTTAAGCAGTGCAATATGCCTTGCTGTTGATTACTAATAGGAAGTCGCATATTGGCTTTCAAATGACATGAAAATCATTGGCTTTGGATGACCTTGAAAGGTCTTAATGCACTATAGTATGCCAACCGTGCAGTATTGTAGCTAAATAATAAGTTGTAGAAGGTCGGCGATGGTACCATCGGATAGGGCGCTGGCGACTTCCTATAGGCATGTCTTCATTTGCAGCGGTTTGGCCGCAATTTTTAATAGAAAGCTTCGAGCTATGAATAGATGTATCTCAGAAACAGTGAGAGATAGGGCCGAGGTAACTATTAGTAGCTAATAGGAAGTTACATAATTATTATAGCCAAGACCGCCATATTACGCCTCAGATTCAGTGAGTTTCTCGCTGACATTGTGTGCTTTATAAATTAAATTTACTTACTTATTACACTGTTACACAAAACAACAACATGGAAATTATGCCATTCACACTAGGCTGATTCACACGTAGGCCTCTACGTCATCTAACAATTAGGGCTGTGCGAAGCACTGACTCTTGATAATCTCTTCACTCGAATCGATATACCGTTATTTGATATATGAATACTGAAATGGTGAAATATGAATTGCCTTATTTGCCCGAACTCATTTCTGCTAGGTGCAAGCTTACTAGTCAAGTCAACGTCTTTGGGTCAAGTTGACTTCTCAAGTCGACTTGAAACGACTTGTAATGAAACCGACGGCGCCAGAAAATTTCGACGGTGACGCTACTACAGACCGACTTGACCCGACTTGGAAAGCCCAAGTCGACTTGATCGACCCGACTCCCAGGTCTATCTCTGACACAATACACATCATAAGCAAATCTACATGCCTGGGAAACTGTGTATTGTTTGGATAAACGTATAAAATTACAAGACATGAATTATGAAGCATAAATTATGTGAAACTTTTTATGCTTGAAATGCTAATTTAATTTTGATCTATGTTTTATAGCTGAGATCATGTAATGAGCCAGTAACGTGTTTTGTGGTCTGCAGGATTAGTCCACCTAGTGACATTCTGTTCTCGTACAAGTCCCAGACTGATGAAGTTGATAATGACGAAGTCATTCTGCCGAACCAGCCCATCGAATACATAGTTCCTGATGCTGTTTCTGACATTGCTAGTTCGTATGATAGCACGCACTTCACGACAGCCAGTCCAAACCCACTCTATCACAGCCTAGACTACCAGCCTGGTCTGCTGCCAAGCTTTGGTCACCTGACGTTTGAGCAAACTGGCAGCGTGAATGCATGAACAAACACCTGCAGATGTGTTAGTGGCCAATGAGACTTGTATTCAGTTTGTTTAGTTACTGCTCACAGAAGTGACAGCAGTATTGTTTTCAGCATCGTTCCTAAGTTTTAAATTTTTGTTTGTTATCACCACCAAGGTGAACGTATTGAACATTGGTGAAGATTAAACAAACTAATCGAGCGATTCTGTCCATCCGTCTGTATGTCTTTGCGCATGATGACTCATACTGCAGCGGCGCGTGTATGACGTCATAATAGTAATGACGTCATTCTACAGTCAAGCAGCAATGCTAGCATTCACTGTTATTACTTGTTTTCCCATTTACTGTCGTGAAGCGGCCCTCCGCTTTTCTTGTATTTACTCTAGAACGACCCGTTGCCATGGCAGTGAAATTTGAGACAAAATGGGCTATAGCTCGGCTTCTACAAGAGATATCTCTGATCTTTGCATAATAGAAATGTGTAAATTACTTCACTTGGTGGAGATATGCACTCCCACGAGCATTTTCTAGTTTATTATTTTTTCTCGTCAACACGATAACTTGTTAACTGCTGCACTTAGCTTGATGACATCCAGACCTGCGAGTTGCTGAGGTACAGAAACGTGACCAGACTTGATGCTAAAATGACTCCAAGTCGACTTGAGCTTTTAGTTTTTTTCTCTGCGCCATACCCACAATAAGCTAGGATTTTACTAGTTAGCAGTACTTTTATTTTGATGGTTATGGCACATACCAATTGTTGGATCATGCTGAATTATTTTGTTAAAACAGTTGTGATAATTTGACGGATATTGTGCACGTGTTGGTAAATGTGTATTGTTCTATTATGTCCTGAGAGCCATTTTTTACATGTGAAAGCAGCTACTACTTTAGCGCATCTTAGCCATCGCAATTCTATCCGTCCGTCCGTCACAGAGGTGGATCAGTCAAAAATGGTGCAAGCTAGTTTCACCAAATCTTCACAGTCGGCTGCCTGGAAGGCTCTAGTTTCAGGACCCATCAAGCCTTTCCATAAATTTGAAGGGGTCACCCCGAACGAGGGTGCTAAATGAGAAAAGGGTAGGAAAAATTTGCTATTTTCAGCCAATAAGTCGCTGTATCTCAGAAACGGTGCAAGATAGGACCTAGGTTACTATTAATCACTAACAGGAAGCCATACACTGGCCCTCGATTGCCACCAAATTCAATGACCTTAGATGACCTTGAACGCCAAAATAGGGGTTTTTTATGGATTTTTGTGACTACGTCGGGCTGTGAGACACATTTCAAGAGCGAATTGTGCCAAAATCAGTTGAGATAGACATGGAGCAGCTGCATATAAAATTATCAGCATTAAAACGTAGATTTCGATGGTTCAAGTCTCGATTTTCTATGTTCAAGGAAACCTGCGCACGAGGGTATCAAAGAGCGGTACCCCTGTAAAAGTCGTTATTTTATCATTGTTGGCCAGTCTTTCGTGAAAACGGTTGCAGATAGGCATGGGCATGCTGTCCATCACCGCAAACACTGGTGATGAGGTTTTTAGTCGTATCAACATCGATGACTAAAAGTCCCTGAACTTCCAAAATAAGGGGTTTTTATTTATTTTTGTGATCTGCAGCGCCCACTCCAAGAATGAACTGCAACAAAATGGCTGTAGATAGACTGACAGTTTGCGAACAGGAACTGCTATAGGCTTTCGCGTGTTTCGTCAGCATTAGGTCAAATTTCTTGTTACCTCTGGCAAGGAGCTAATGAGTTGGTTACTATATCCCGTTGTTTGCAGGAAATTCCAAAACATTCTACACTGATTTGCGTAGTTTGGCTTTGGGGTGTTCTGGATTGAGGAGTTTATGGAAATTATAATGTTGCAATTGTTTAAAGGACAAATAACTGCATCCTTGCTTGATCCTTTAGTGGCAATGTTAGTAAAGAAGATTTTGTTTGCATATAGTCCAAAGCATACGAGGCCAATTTGTGAATGGAGTTGAATACTGCAATCGACACAATGTGCTACAGGCAGAACGCGTTTCGTGCAATACTATGTGCAAATGGTATGACTTCTAACGTCATCGCAATAACTGTCACTTTGTGAGTTATATGTGACATGCCTGATGCAAATGAAGTGCGGTCAGTTTCAGCACAGTTCACTGACAGACCGATCATAACAGACGTTTTATTACTAGATATAAACCTAATGTAGATGACATTTGAGAGTAAGTTCCTATACTACAAGCAACAGTGACTGACCAACTGCACACGGTAATAAATGATCAGAAGCTTTCCTTCTGTAACATAAAACATATGAAGCATGTGTAGTATGCATCACTTGCAAATGTTGTTTTGAAAGTATCGTGTATTTTCTGTTTGTCATGTGGCACCTTTCACATTTGATAAAAGTTTCTCAACACACACTACAACCCACCAGTGAACTATATACAAATCGACACCAAGCTCCTACAGTATTCCATTCGGTATGACGGAAGCAAGTAACGTCCAAATCACAAAAGTCTTGCCAACGAGCAACGGTGAATAAAATCAAATGTATTCACACAAATATCTATCTACTACACATTAACTGGCTCTTTACCAATGCAAACCACGTTGCTCAGATTTACTGATTAAACAAATAAATAGAACACAGTAATAATAAATAAGTGCATAATATAGACACTAAATCATATCACAACACTGTTCATTTCCTCTGTAACGGCATCTCTGACTGAAGAATTACTTCAAATCATGTAGAAATTGAAAGTGCCAAAATCTTTTTAACATCAATGAAAACTGTAATTAACTAGAAAAATTCAACACCAACAAGTGAAATGCCAAACTTCACAAACACAATGAGCTTAACTAATATACAAGCGCATGCGTTACCATTACAATAATCGGCTGGAATATAACGGTTGAGTGTAGCTATTATGTTAACTGGCGAACCGTGTACAGACCAACAGACTGGTGTCATGTAACAGTATGCTGACAAACACTTCCTATCAGATCTCATTATTGGTAACACATTTTACTGCATGTAGCCTCCATTTAATTTTCTGTATGCCTATACAAAAAAAACTTCTTGCCATACTTGACTGTTCCTCATCACACTGGGTCATTTTTTATTCAACAGCAAGCAGCACTGTGAGTTAAACAATGTGGCACATGAAGTTACCATTTCCGACGGACAGCTGCAAATTTGTGACAGCAACATTAGTAGCAAAAAGTATCCATAACTTTCACTTTGGATTCTAATATTGCATGTGCAGAAAGATCAAGAAATTTTTTCCTACAATTACGTAGTCATCAGTAATTGTCATAAAGAAATGACTTCAAAATGCACTCAAATATTCAGATTAATGGAGTACTGTAAAATAAAGATAATAAATTTTGTGAAATAGCACAATTTTTCAAACTGAAGGGCACTCCCATACAGACCCTAGTGTCAAATCTATAACAAGATAATGCATCCTGAAATAAGTAACTGCCAATAAAGCATTTGTAAAAAGAAAACTGGCTTACAAGTTACAACAAGGTCAAAAGATGGTTGAGACACATGTACAGATTTCACGGCATTTCGTTAGGTTGGCGTTATAACACACTTCAACCAGTGTTTCTGTCATAGAAGTCTGCCAGTGCCTAAGTAATTATTCAAACTCATTGTCCCTGGGATTGATATGCTAATCAAATTACAGTTCTATTTTGGAAAACAGGGTGTCAGAAATTTTTCTAACGCCCCAACTGTGACACTCTTCCTCATCATAAATGACAAGTAATTTGAGCAAAGCCCACATGACGCACGATAGCAGCGGTTCTACCAAGTGGGCAATCGTGTGCAGCATGCAATAAAATAATAGTGCGTCTTAAAGGAGTATCCAAATTTGGGACCTCCATATGGAAGACTCCTTGAATGTAAAAGGTTAAAATTTAGATTGTTAAAAATGGACGTTGTGTCAAAAATTCCATAGGCCTACGCAGGTTGTCCAGGTTTATCTTCAGCCATTTTGGTGCAATTCACTCTTAAAATGTGCGCCACAGCCGAAAATTGCAACAAAGCACTAAAATCCTCCATCGTTCAAGGTTCAAAGTCATTCAGTCACCGATGTTGATGCCATTCAAACGCTCATCACTAGTGCTTGTTATGATAAGCAGCATGACTGTGCCTATCTGCAACTTTATTCCATGCTAGATCAGCTGATACCAGTAAAATGACCACTTTTTAAGAAGGTACCACTCTTTGATGCCCACCTGCACAGGCCTCCTTGAACCTAAAGGGTTGGGACTTGAACTGGTAAAATCTACGTTGAATGCTGAAAATTTCATATGCAGGTTGTCTTGGTCTATCTCCAGCCATTTCGTTGCAATTCAGTGTTGAAATGTGCGCCGCATCCAAAAATAGCGAAAAATTCACTAAAAACCTCTTTTTGAGGGGTTCAAGGTCGTTCAAGGTCATTGACGTTGATAAATCCAAAAAGCCTGTCACCGGTGCTTGTTATGATTAGCAGCATGTATGTACCTATCTGCAACCGTTTCCACATTATTCGAGCCAATAACGGCAAAATGACGTCTTTTTTAGCCGGGTACCCCTCTTTGACGTCCTCGTTCGAAGGGAATCCCTGCACCCAGTGGCACGAAATTTTGTCATGATAAACTAGAGACCTTGGGGCAGCCCACAGTGAAGATTCTGTGATCCTAGCTTGCACCGTTTTGATACAGATCATGAGTGTGACAGACAGACAGAGGGACGGACGGACAGACAGACGCCCAGATGATGGCTAAGATGCGCGAAGCAGCTTCGTGCTTCGCACATAAACAGCCTGTCACCAGTGCTTGTTATGATATGCACCAAGTCTGTACCTATCTGCAACCGTTTTCACAAGAGCCAACAGCGGCAAAATAACGTCTTTTTTAGAGGGTACCCCTATTTGACACCCTAGTTCGAGGGGAACCCCCTCACCCAGGGGTGCAAAATTTTGTCAGATAAACTAGAGTCCCTGGGGCAGCCCACAGTGAAGACTTTGTGGTCCTAGCTTGCACCGTGTTGACGCAATACAGCAGTGTGATGGGCAAACGGACTAACAGACAGACACCCAGGCCATGGCTAAGACGCACGCAGTATTCTGCTATCGCGCGTAAAAATTGATAAACATCTGCAAAAAGTCACTACACAAAGACAGCTCCATATAAGTGAAGGAAAGTTTTGGTCTGATATTTTGTGAAACAGGAAAGAGAATCTAGAATTGAGAAACGTAAGTAGGTCTAGAGTATAGAAAATGTTTGAGAAGTTTAGCTTCAATGCAGCCTGAAAGAACATTTGTAAAGACAGAAATACCAAAGCTATGCTATTTCGGCAGTGCAGTTTATAAAAGCTATAAGGACAAAATAGCAAAATCCAACAGCAGACTTCACTTCTTCAATGGCCATCGCTATCACTTACAGAAGATGTGAGGTTGTTTGCAAAAAGCCTGAAAAATTATCTCATGGTTGGATGTCAATAGCATGGTATAATGAGGCAAAGAACTGGAATACACAATGACAACTAATGACAACATAACGAACAGTATACTGCACAAAGAAGATAATCTTGACAAAGAATTCTAAGTACATACTGTCACAAACCACCTACATGGTTCAACAGTCTTAATACGAAATTATGAATCTCTTGGTTACCAACAGTTACCATCTCAGAACATCATGAATTTTATCAAATTTGTATAAATTATACATAAGTATCCTCTTCTATAGTTTATGTGGCGTTTGTTGAAATAAATCCTAATGCAAAACTTGCCAGGAATCAAACTCAATATGCCAAACTTACCTAAGACCACCTATCACAACCCTGGCAATAAAAACAAAATTTGTATTGTACTAGTCCTGTTTTTTTACATGTCAACTTTGAATAACTTCTAATACATATATGACATATGCCTTAGGCAACTGTATACAGCTGCAGTTAACATGGAAATGCTCAGCAATAATAATTATGCTTGCGTTTCATACAGTTATTTACGCGAGTAGATGTTGTTAAAATATAATGTAAAGAAAATAATTAGCTCATAATCTTACACAATTTACATATGCAGCCAGATCCAGAGAGTCAGAAATAAGGAAGACCCAGTCTACATGTCGTAAAAGCTGAAACAATCACAGGCAGGAATACAGTAAAACGCAAAATGAAACTAAGACTGGGAGTTTCCCGGCAGCGAATTCTCATATATGTAAAATCATCGAATGGAGTACGGTACAGGTACTCTGTAGTCACTACAGCAATGAAAGTTGCACAGTGCAACACAGTTGTTGTGTGCAGTTCAACACCCACTCAACATATGGTCACCGTGACATTGATACTCAAGTTACCGGACTGGTCGGCAAAAAGTCGAGCGACGTTGGCGTCGAAGACGAGGCAGTCGCTGGACGCGACGGCCGATGCGACACCGTCATGCACACTGCGTGGCGTCGCTTCCCACGTCAGACGACGCTTCACTCCATTCAGCTCAAGTCTGCAAACATCAGTGCAACGTCAATGTCGGGTCACATCAAAAACACAACAGACACAACAGGTGGGTCATGGTTAGGATGCTGGACGCACAAACAGGAGGCTGTGGGTTCAAGTGGTTACTACTAGCATGAGTGACCGACGGACTGTGGTCAGGTAAACGTCATGGTAGATAACCAATCACCAAGGTCAACTCAGCCTTCCATTCTTCTGGAACAGGTTATAGAGTACTGGCACGTCTGGCTGGGGTTAGTGAGACGCATTCACCTGCACTGAGTGTCAGTTAACACTGTGATTCTGAGACGAACTACTATTTAAACCTAGGCCTATAGACATCCTTTCAACAACATCATAATAAAGACGAGTTTGAAGTTTCACTTAACGCAATATGTAGGCCTACCACTACTTTTGGTTTCTATTTAAATGACACAGCTTACACAGAACTTTATAAACTGTCAGGATGGTTGCAGTGGGGCTACAGTCCAGGTACCCTTAATGTCAACCATAAAACAGCATTAAAGCACTGAAGAATAGCACAGCAATGCATGCACATGCAACAGAATTGCAGCAACTTATACAAAACACATGAGAGCATTCCAATGTTACACATTTCACTGCAATACATTCTGACAAATAATGGAAACAAATAATCAGTAGCAGCACACGCAGAGGGAGAAAGACAGCTTTCAGCCCTGTGCAGTATTATTCAAATTACAAGGCATGGAAAATACACAGTGTTTCATAAAAAGGCACCCTTTTTTTTCTTTCATAATTCAGTCAAATGATGATCAATTTACACGAAATTTTTACCAGATGTAGCTGAAGAAATACTAATTTGAAATATTTGGACAAAATATGGTTGATGTTTAAATATCCTTTGCTAGTCATGACGTAATGCTGATGTCATAGTGTGCTGCGAGTACAAACTGGCTTGTTGCAGCCGATGCTGACAGACTTGCTGAACAGCTGCCCTACGTCGATGGCGAACTTTATGTGGTTTATTGATGACAAACTGTTGAAGTTTCAACATTGTAGCCACAAAAATGCACAAAACGATCACTTTCACACACTTGTGGAGATAGATTAACTTTTACCTTTCAGCAAGACAGTGCACCAGCACACTCCGCTTACGAGATGGATGAGTTTTTGGATTGCGAGACACCTGACTTTATGCCTCCATGTTGCTAAGTGCTGGCATGATGAACATTTTTCATCAGTAAACCAGACAGAGTTCACCATCGAAGCAGGGTAGCTGATGACAGAATCAGTTGAGACAAGGAAGTTTGTACTCATTACACATCATGACATCAGCATTACATTACGACCAGCAAAGAATATTTAACTAAAAGCCATATTTTGTTGAAATAATTTGAATTTGTATTTTTTCAGCTACATCTGGTAAAAATTTCATGTAAATTGATCACCATTCGACTGAGTTATAAAAGAAACAAAAAGGGAGCCTTTTATGAAAAACTGTATATAGCACACTGCACAATAATAGACAATGCAATATTACCGGTAGACAAAATTCTCTGCCTGCTTGCGTGTACCGATCAGCTGAACAATAGTGTAAAACATCTGTGCACCATCGGACTTCTCCTGCTTTTCAAGCACAAGCATGAAGTGGTGACCGAAGCACGTCTGCATCATGACCCAGTCAACTGCACCGGCCAGGTTGATGTCAGTGGCGAGGAAAACAATATCTTCACCTGCATACGCACACCAACACACACCAACTGGATTAGCCACTATAATTAGCTACATATCACTTATACAACTATTCTCATCTTCCGTTTAACTAACCAAATTCATACAGTTATATGCTACACAGATAATCGCCACCACCAAAAGTGAACTTCTAGGTGTTGGCAGCATCTTTTTATAGGCTGGTTGATAAACCAATGGCATGAAAGCACTGGAGACTACACAGATTTAAATGATAAAATCTAGCTCCAATCTCCAAGACAAAGCTGAAAATGTTGTGTATAACTAAGGGGCTTTGAAAGTTTTTAACTGACTATAATACTATGGCATACACAAACAGCCAAATATGGCTAATATGTCTCCGATATCCTCAGTAGAATTTCGGTCGCATAACCGAATATGACCAGGTGCTGAGTCTTGTACCTAAGCCTAAATTACTCATTTGACAAAAGAAAGTCTTACTCAAAATACACAGCCTCTCATTCACCCACCCAATTACTTCAATCTGACCAGACAACCTCAGCACCACTGAGGAATTATTTTACAACATTTAGCAAATATTTTTCTCAGTGGATGCAAGTGAAATTGTAATAAGTAAAAGGTTAAAAAGCAGCTGACCCTGGAGTGTAGTTATGCTTTTGTGTTGCTGGGTGAGATGTGGCATGACCTGTTCCAATGTTCCCTGCCATTTGCATGATGCTCCAGGGCATGGACAACTGTAGGGTCTACACACATGCAAAAGCCTCACACATTATCACAATTCCAGAGACAAACTGTTAAGACTCTCTTAGTAAGAGTACCCGACACAGCTTACATCGGCAGATAAAAGTAGTTAGCCAATTAACCACACCTACTAAGTATTTATTTATGGAACTCTAAATGCCAGTGAGATAGGAAATGTAATATTTCTAAAGACATTTGAAACTGTACATAATTAATTTCACCATCATTGTCAGACATGTGGACAAGCCTGAATTGGCCTCTTCACATCTCGGCCGATCCTTGCTGTTTCAGCTGGATTTCTATTAATATTTACCCTTTTCAAAAATCAAGAGTTCTGGTACCTGAACTTTGATTTCTAGAATAAAGTGATACAATAGGAAACTGGTCCATTGATAACCTATTCAAATAAAATGTAGCTCTTGGGCAAATACGAGTACGGTATTTGATAATTTTAAACTTCTGAGTTTCACTCTGGATCAATTTGAACCTTGCCAGTCAGTGCTCAGTCAATCAAATTTAATATCTAATACTGTACTTTTGCCCTGTTAAGTCTAGTGAGTCAATTTCCAGGCCCAGTTTGGCTAGTACTATCTGACAGAAGCACCTGACACACATCGGTAGGACTCAGTTTATTTTGTGGAAAATTTTTGCCAGATTCTGCATGCCAGTTCGCAAAATTCCATAGCTCAACATGGCAAAATCGTCCTAATTCCTTGGCTTAATGCAACCTTACATTTGTGACTAAACTGAGCTCTAACATGTTTTAAAAAAACTTTAGTTATTGAAGGCTGGTGTTTTGCTCATTTATGCTGGACTGCGAGTGAAGAAAATTATCAATCTTTTTTTCCATTTTAACAGTGCAGTCTGTCAAGTCGCCTTGTGTTTAGTTACGATTGTGGCGTATTGCGATTGGTTATTACTTATTAGTAAGGCCGACAGATCAAGGCAGTTCAGTTTGATTTTTCCGCGATATACTTAGTCTACTTAATAACGTCATCAAGCTGATGATCGTTCTAATCATCGGTCATTTCTCAATTTTTGCAAAATTCCGTGGAAATATCAAAATTCTGCAGAAAAGAGCAAATTCCGTAGTGCGGCTCAAAATTCCGTGACCCAAAGAAAACTGTGGGCCATGCACATCATGCATATTCATGATGTGTGGCTATTAACTAAAAACTAACTGTTGCAAAACAACACTGAGAACAATGCTGTTGATAAGATCTAGTTCAGATACAAAAGTAACAAGCATACAAGTGAGTGACTGGAATACATCAGACCTAAACTCGCAGCCGTCTTCATGACTTGACTTATCTGTGTGAGGCATTGTTGCATTACAGCCATTGCTGACGTAACGACATGGGAACAACACTGACCCCGCCACCTTCTCCATTGCCAAGTTTCTGATGTTTCCTGCAATCAATAATAACCATAGTAATAGTTGCTGATGGCCAATGAAGACAAAATGTGCACCAATTTTTATTACGCTAGACAACAAGACATACGTAGCTATATTTTCTCCAAAAGTCAGCCAAAGTCATATTCATATTATCACATAAGAATCTGATACAATGTATAAATCATTTTATAATTAATTCCCTTCTTAATTTTCTACTTGATAAGTGGTCATTAAAGTCATCCAGATTATCCAAACTACTTTCAAGTCACTGAATAGTCATGCTCGAATTTGCACCGGTAATAATGTAGTTCTAAATAATAAATTCAAAAGCTAGCAATACCTGCTAGAATCAGCTTAAGTCTACAACAGCTGATGACTTCAATGTCAGCATTGCCTGGTTATGAGAATTAAAGAATCCATTATAAACAATCATTCATTGTGATAAGATCAGTAAATAAATGCTTTCAGTTTTTCAACCAAACACAAGAGCTATCTTGTCAGCACACTGCAAATGTGCACGACATTAACAAAAGGCACTGATTTTGAAAAAAAGGCAAATAATTTTAAGCTCATGCACAAGACTGACCCCAACTGCCAAATAGCAAGATGGAACAACACCATAGTGCTTACCGAGCGTTCCTCTGCAGGTGGGGCAGAACTGCAGCTTCGGTCGGCAGTGAGAGCACACGATGTGGCCACTCTGGCACTGCATGATTGGCGGTAATGCATAGTCAAAGCAGACAGGACACTCGAACAGTGAAGCCAAATCCGACGACGAACCCGAGATACCATTCGACGTCGCTGTCACCAGCAACATATTCACAGCATCAGTACTCTACTACTCAAGTCAGCATACATTCAGTCGTGTCAAAATGATAAGCATTGCTGTAGCAGCTTCATTCTTGGACATCATTTTAATTATGCCAATACTTTTGTATCATGCACAGTAAAATGGTGACACAGATACTGCTATACCTAGACTTACAGTAAGCCAGTTGCTGAGAACTTATGAGTGCTGGGATGATCATCTATATAAGAATTTGACCAATAAAAACATACTGATGAGCTAACATTCTAAAACAATCTTCAAAGCTTCTGCATTAAAAATTGGCCTAGAAGGATTACAGAGAATTCAATCATGATTAAACAAAAACCAAATACTTTAAAACTTTTTCATTACCTGATGTTGCTCGTATCATTGGTGTTGGTGGCTGTCGACTCATTTCCAATATCTACAACGACCACAAACTCAGATCACAATAAGGTCTTCTGATGACAGTTTGATAAAACATGAGAAGTAAACTACGATCGGTCAATCGCTAATTAGTATTCAATGCCTGCTCCTCATGCTCAAAGTAAGTAAGTCTGTAGTCAGCATCTGTAATATGCCATATCACAAAAGAGGATTCAAATAATAGGTGCTAAAACTATTGCCACGGTGCACAAATGACCAGTGTTTCAATATTTCTAAGTTTCCTAGTGCCACTGACCACTGACATGACATGACTGCAAGCTAAGCCACACACCAGCTTTCTCTTGCAATGTAAACTGCTAGCAGCAGAGCACTATCATTTTGTTATTCTGCAACTAAGCCTGTTCACCATTTATTTGAGCAGCTAGTTTGTAAACATGCGTAACTGCAACAGTTACTCACTTATTATATACCACTACTGTGACTGATAAATCACACTTAACAATACAAACTCAAGATGCTTTACAAGACTATATGTCACTTTTAAAATTTTCATCTACAGTGATGAACAAAAGTGCCTCGAGTCAGAAGTGGGCAAAACCTTGAACAGTAGATGATCCCAAATTGTACAGATAGGGCAAAAATTAGCTAAGATAAACTATAACCTTAACCCTACATAGTACACCTATACATTTACTTTTAATTTGCTTTCATATGAAGTCACACGGAATTGGTGTGTTGTCATTGTGTGCATTGTGCAACAGTTACTAGAATATGGGAACGTCGTTCGGAGCTTTGCCCAAAAGTGTACAAACACAACTTTTCTCTGACTGCCATTGGGAACGGGTTGTCATCACCAATTTGAACACTGTGGACCTTCCATACACACTTGTTCTGTTATAGGATGTTTCATTTGTTTTATTGTTATTTTTAACTTGGCTATACATATGTTCCTTATCGCAGATTAATTTGTAAACCATTTGTTTATGTCCAAACAAAGAACAAAGTAATAATTGCACTATTTTCGTTTCTATCCCGAACACTAAACCTAGTCCAATCCAAACATCCAACCTTAATCCTAACTGTAAACGATAACCCCGAATTTAAGCGTTCGGTCGAATTTGCCCCATCATAGACGAACGTCGGCAGTGATCGCGGCCGTCGATTGCCTACGATCAAAATTTTTTCTGCATCTTTAACTTTTGCACCCTGGTACTTCTACATTCCCTGACTTTCTCTGACTTCCCCTGACCGTAGGAACCATGGAGATTGCACAGAGCTATAAAGCGAACTCTCCAGTAGTTCACCCCTATCGCTTTCGACTCCTCGGATTATTCACGCATAAACACGATAAAACCAGCATTACACTACTATATAGTTCAATCATAATCACACTTAATACCTAATACTGTAACTCAGAACCGTGTATAAGGAATACAATTTACACAAACTTAGCCTATTTGCGAAAAATTAACAACATCAATGGCAACCGGAAGTTGTTTTGCGTCGGCAGTGCAGTCGATGTTCTATAACATAACGTAAGAACCGAAAGGTGTATTGGCGCATGCACAAAATTTCAGCTATCTAGAGTTGGGGTTAAATTTGAAAAAGATGGGGTGGAGTAAAATGTGCGTTTTTCAACCGATATAAGTCGCCGTATCTCAAAACGGTGAAACCCTAATAGAAAGTCGCATATGCTTTTTTCTGATGACACGAAAATCATCGACTTTGGACAACCCGGCCGTTATATACACATTCTGCTATGCCAATCGTGCGGTATTGTGGCTAAAGGGTACGTCGGGACTCGGGGGTCGCGATGGTACCGTTAATAAGGCGATGACGATCGAGTTCCTAGAAATGGTGTCAATAACCATGGCTTTTTGTCTGCAGCGGTTTGGCCGCAATTTTGAATGCAAAGTTCCTATAGCTGACTGTAGCGTCATCAGCGTACAAGGTGGTCCAAAAAACGGATACCCAGTTTTATTTTTGGGATAACTTCGGTAATTCAGCACCGATTTTAACCATTCTTTCACTGTTACAAGCAGAAATTTATGGCGCGTAAACGTGA
>Ga0056128_1004025_pt1 | contig 18297 bp, 9 predicted proteins | sample WorMetLIZISLAND2_FD_71113 | JGI IMG/M metagenome (GOLD analysis project Ga0056128, IMG submission 71113) | Marine gutless worms symbiont microbial communities from Max Planck institute for Marine Microbiology, Germany - Olavius geniculatus... ... | reverse complement strand
GTGGACCCCTAAATTTTTTCGCTGTTTTCTCAGCAACCGTTTGGGATTTTAATACGAAATTTTACAGCTTTATTTACTAAAACCTTCTACATCTAACAGCCAAGTAAAATGTGATTCTGTAAAATTTCGTATTAAAATTCCAAACGGTTGCTGAGAAAACGGCGAAAAAATTTAGGGGTCCACTTTTTTCTGCCGCACCCTGTAGACGCTGGCAAACAGTGGACTTTTCCGTGACAGCGACGGTCGGGGATTACGGCCAGCGTGTTGCTCATCCTTGGGGCCATATGTTGCTGCTGTCTTCTTGCTTGTCGTGTCTTCTATATATAGGCCTACTTAGAGAGATATCACGCTAATTAATTTGTTGCATACTAAAACCGACAATGATTGTGCTTCAGTAACTGATATTTTGTCCTTATCTGCATTTGGCAAAGGTTAAAGTACGTCTTTAACAATGATAAGATAGCACATTTCTTAACCGTCGTTAGAGCCTACGATTGGTTGTGATTTTGAGTTTATCGTTTAGTTTCTGTTGTAATAAATATCTGCCAGAACAGCGTTCAATCAACGTGGTATTTCAGTTCGACGTTGTTTAATCATTTGTATAAATTTCTTGACATTTCTTGTCGACATTTCGACAGCTGTCGTCATAAATTTTATGCCGAGAAAAGCCAGGCTTGCCGTGGATATGGATATCCATGGATATATCTATGGATATATCCATGCGTAAATATTAGACTTAAGCCATACTGTGGATATATCCATAAATATCCACGGAAAATCTGTGGATATGGATATGGATATGGATGGGAAATTTCATATCCACGGCAAGCCTAAAAAGCCAATTTAGAGCAAGTGACGTGACACGATATTGCATCATTCTAAACAACATCACTTCTACTATTGTCGTCGTCGTCATCATTATCATCATTTTGTTTCATTGTGGTAGTGTAACAAATAACTTGGAAAAATGTAGGCCTATACGGTAAATTGTAGACTGTATGCCTGATGTTCAGTTGCTAAGGTAGAAAGCAGCAAAAATGGGGCATTGTGCCGTTTAACGTTCACAAAGTCCTCAAGCAAAGACCAAACGTCCGAGATAAACAAGAAATTACTGCAGCCGATGTTGGTCAAGATTTTTATGTGTTTCAGACGGCAATTTCACTGCGCCTCGGTATATTTGTGGAAATTCCGAGCACAGTTCAACTACAGCGAGTAATTGCACCATCGCCAATGGGACACTGATACCGAATCAGCGATTGATTTCTCGGTCAACTTTGCCCACACATAGTTCCATTCTATTGCGAAATTCGATTTGTTAACGCCAACCAGGAAGGTATATAGCGCCACAAGCAAGATGCCATCTGTGATTTTATGACCTTCACTTTGACCTCTAACCGTTTCGCTCCCACGGCACATCACTGCGCAATTGTACAAAAAGTTTAAATGCTCTATTACTTTTTTCCATAAAAATAACAATACGCTTGAAACGATCTTTGTAATTCTGTCAGCGGTTTTTGTAGAAAACCACCATAATTGTACCAGGTGGTTCATATAAGAAGTCAGCTCCTAATTTTTACTCCGCGCACGCTACGTTGCGAAGAGGAGTATATGACATCAGTCTAATATTGACGACCGACCGACCGACATCCGACGACCGACCGACCTCCCTTCCTGGAAGAACTTTGAATGGCCATATGTTAGCAACTGATAATCCGATCCACTTCCGGTTTGGTTCTAGGGTGGGGTTGTCGGGGTCGACCAATTCAACAGTGTCATTTTATATTTCCGGCCAACTGACCTTCGTTGCCATGGCAACGACATTTGAGACAAAATGGACTATAACTCGACTTCTGTAAAAGGTATCTGCGAAATCTTTGCGTCTATAAAAGGTTTTTCTAAGTTGGGCCATTAAACGCTGCCAAGCAAATTGTTGCCATGGCAAACAAATATTAAGGCGAAATGAGCTATAACTCGGCTTCTGTAAAAGGTATGTCTCAAACTTTAGTTGTAGTTGTAGCAGCAGCAGCAGCAGCAGCAGCAGCAGTAGTAGTAGTAGTAGTAGTAGTAGTATCGGCGGTTAATGTGCGCGGAGTATACATTAGATTGGTTACAATCTAAAGTATTTCTTGTTACATGTAACGTCATCAAATATTTACTTTCACTAGCTGCATCAGCACCACAACATTTTAAACGTGTTGTGAAATATAGCCGGTATAAAAATCAAAAATACTGAAAGTTAAAAATTAATTGTAACTCAGCTTATTCTGAAGCTGACCAGCTTTTTCTACACACGCTTTTAGGGTGTAGATGGGATCACCAACAATTTCAAATTCACTGTGGAGTATATCGTGATGCTATTTGGAAAATATTTCAATTTGATACAGTTATGACATTAAAGTAGGCCGAGTGATTGTTTTTATTTGGCCACGCTGTAACCTACATTGTCCATGCCATACATTGTCCATGCCATTCACGACCTGGACAATTGTCATCAGCTGAAGAATAATTGTCACTCTCACAGTGTTGATGACAGTGAGTAACTATCAGTCGATGCGCCCACAGGGACGCTCAGATCAGTGCAGTAACAACGGACACGAAACAACCTCTGTTGTAGAAAGCTGGGGACAGAGTCATGTGGCGTACTGGCGACCTAATCAATGCGATGCCACTCCTATGGTCGCTACTGATTGCCAGTGAGGCAGCGAGACGGCGTTCAGAGTGCGGAGTGCCCAACACTTGTTTGCCGACATTTCTACATGAACTGTCTCGTATTAACCACACGAACGGTAACGGGCAACGTGTCAGAGTAATATTTGTCGATTCCGAAGTCAATTTGCTGCTCATACTCTAATGCTGCCTGCCATACTCTGGGTTTCTAAGAGTATAAACTTGCGTGTTTTAAAAAAGTAACAAAAGACGTTACATAATGCAAAAGCAACTTCCTATTTTCCTCTGTAGAATGCGATTGCTTTATAGCGAGAGACAACATAGCCGCTATTAGCAGGTCCGGACTATACAGTAACTCTACCGTTCGTCACGCGGTCCATCGCGTCTCTGTCAGATCCGAGCGTCTGATGTTGATAATGCTAGCACGGCTATTTCCAGCGGTGAGCAGTAGTCTCGCGGTCAGCTGTCAGATATCTTCAAGCGACGATTACGTGCACGACTGAGCGCATGAAAGACAGGACCGGTCCAAGAAATCCATTACTTCACATTTCCTTCATTAGGCGGCCCTCGCGTCAGGAAGCAGCATTACGCACTAATAGAACTCAGTTTGTCCGTCCCTCCGTCTGTACTGTCCGGCTTATAACTCAAAAAAATACTGCAGTGGAAATAGGCCTGACATGCACTACAATGACGCATGGTCTTCAACTTAATAATTTAAGAGAGTTGTCCTTATAAACTACCGTAGAGACAAACTGCCTTTCGGCGTCGAGGGCAATAGAAACTGGTTTATGTATGCTCATGTGTTAATTTAGAAAAAAAATGTCAGCCCAATGCCCAGGTATTATGCCAACTTATGGAACAAGCTAACATTGGACATCAGCTGAGCTCTGCACTGTCACTGTCGGTTGTCAGGCAGCGTCTCAACTTCTCAAGCCCATCTTGTTCTGCCGTTCATAGCAAGACTTAGGCTACTTATCTGACACTTTGGCACCATACTGCCAGGCGTAGTCCTAAATTCAGTCTATTTAGATCATGCTAAACTTCTCTATGATAATGATGATGATGACGGTAAATCATGCTCATGTACAGAGTGACTAAGAGTGCGGAGAGACAGAGAAACCAAGAGAGAGAGAGAGAGAACAGGAGAACTGTAACCAGCTGGTAGATGCTGAGCGGTACGACGACGAGCGCCAGCAGGAAGTCGGTGACGGCCAGACTGGCGATGACGCGGTTCGACATGTTCTGGAGGTGTCGCTGCAGCAGCAGGGCCAGTAGAACGAGACTGTTGCCGACAACGATCCACACCGGGATAACGGACAGTGTCAGCAGAACCCAGTGTGGAGACGACGTCCATGGTGATGTCGCAGTAGAGTGGTTGACGCGTTCCAGTTCCGTACAGTTCATTCCGCGCACGACTTCCATCGACGTCAGCCCCGCTGAACCGTAGTAAGCGATCAGAAAGCTACGAGATATTTGGTAGTGTATCGCTATAAACCAGTTTTAGAATAATATCGCTGGTTTTTTCTCGTCAATAGAGTTGTCCGCGTCGATCAGTTCTAATTGATATCGCCCCGATTCTGTGATATTCGAATCCAGTTATACGTCGCACGCTATATAATCTGACGCGTGTCGTCTGTGCGCAGCAGCGTCAGTTGATTTGATGATAATTAATATTCGACTTCGTCCATAGCTCGTTCTGATGATCTTCGGCGTCTTGCAAGTTGCAACGAAATCGCCATTTTCATCCTATCTTAAATATACTAAGCCGAATTATTCGCTATAGTCAGCAGTAATCTAGAAACGACGTGACGTTCGTACTGAGACGTTTCTGCGAGTAATGAGCTGTTTGACATTAGTCGGCATTTCATTTCTCTCTGTGAAAGCATCTCATGCACTTTTAACGCAGCGCCGCCTCAACGCGTCGCGCACTGGCTGCCCAGCGCCGAAAAATAGTGATGGGTCGATATCAGAATTTCAACTTCGATACGATATCGATAACATATTGACATAATCTCGATATATTACAAATGTATAAACATTAATTGGTTGTTTAACCTGTACTTTACATCAACTCGATACTAAAATACTTGAAAATAGGCTACTGCTAAGAAAGTGTCTGATATCTCCTTAGCGGCTCAGCCAAGTGCCTCAGATTCGGCCACTGGCTGACATTGTGCGCTATCAATATTGCACTAACTTTCTTACTTACTTACTTACTTATAAAAGTAAAAAAGTAAAGATAATGTATAGCTCTCAATACGAAACCTTTCACAGAGCTAAGTAGCATCACCTGCCATATGGGATCACACACTGTTACCTGCCACCCGACACAGGCAAACGCGCGAACGCGCCCCACTTTAACCCTAGCCAGACGAGCCGGTACTTGATTTATTTACCCTGGAGGGATGAAAGGCTGAGTTGACATTGGTGTTAGTTATATACCACAAGATGGTTTATTTGTCCGCAGACAGTCACTCATCCAAATAGTAACCACCTGATAGTGTTCCGACCGGGAATCGAACCTACGACAATTCGATCCTAAATCCGACACCTTACCTCTACACCATTAAATTACCATCTTCTATAGTGCTGCTACTGTCAACAGTATCGGAATTATATTAAATAAACGTTGTAAATTGGCTGTAGAAACTGAATATCACGCCAAGTCAAAGCATCAAATCAATATTTTCCGTTCGATATTGAGTTCTACGATACGATGCTATGTTTCTACATGTACATCGAAGCAGCATATCGACATTTCGATGCAATGACCCATCACTAGTAGCGGCATCGCACGACAGGCTGGTGCGCGTCTGCTCGGAGTTGTCGTAAATAAATGCATGTCGTCGCGTTTACGTGCAAGCACAGTAGCACTGCGTAGCTTGACGCTACGCATCATCGAGTCCACGACGTCAGTGCTGTTGTCGTCCAACACTAGCTGGTTGATTCGTCTCCTGTGATCGGTTAAACCTAGGCCACGTGACTTATGACACCGTCCACGCTTCGTTAATGTACTACACTATCCCTCCCAGTACTCTCATTTCATTTCTTTCCTTTTCACTGTCCGTTTTCTGCATAATGCCTGGATTTTCAGCATGGTTGAACTAAGTTGTCTATCCATCAGCTGTCGATCCCACACCAAGTTGCGCAAAACGTCTTATTGTCCGTCCGTTCGTCCGGCTCTAACGTAAATGCAGGACTTACCGTGGCCGTATGGATTGGGTTACAATTACACGAATAATTACTTTACGGTCTTTGCTTTATGGAACCTGAAAAATCGGCGACTTAGTTTTAGGGAAACGTCACTAGATTTTGGGTAATATCAGTAAAACACCACACAATTCGGTCATCTGTTAATCACAAGCAGACAGTCTGATATAATCCAAAAGCAAAAAAAAATCAACACATCGCAAGCTGTTCGTTACAGCAGAAGAACGTTCTTGTTTTAGTGTTGTAGGACTGTAGACCAGTGGCGCATAGCTGAGCAGTGGTCTGCAGATCAATCACTGACAACGACGTCCAGACGCGCCATGTCACGCCACCAGATGAATCGACTTCCTATCCGCCCGCCCGACCATTTAATTACACTGCCGTGAAATATATGAGACAACTGCACCGCCGCCGCAAATGACTCTCTACAGGCAGGCGACGACGCTTCCTATTAATTATCTGTCCCGTTGCTGTAGCGCATTGACAGATTATATAAGATAACTGCTAAGATAACATAAGTGTCTGCCTCAGTGTCTGTTTGTGATCGCTTCTACGGTCGCAATTTTGAGTGACTGCTCCGAAAACCAAAAACTAAAATTTGGTTCGTTAGGGATAATTTTCTCACATATTTTGCTTTAATTTTAGAACGTAACATTTTTGCACGTGGTAACATGTAGAAATAATAACACAGAAGATTTGCAACATTTTTTCTACGAATTTCTGTGTTTCAACCACCGCTTTATACACACAGGATGCGATTGTAAACTATTCCATAGAAAGCCAAGGCCACACTTGTCATTCTGCATGTGCGTCCGTGCGTCTGTCTGTTCGTTTGTTGGCTTGTCATAAGTCCGTTCAGCCGTCCGACTGGAACGTTCTTCAATCCCTTATCGCAGCGGCGATTCCCGCGCTCGCGAAAAAAAATCCTCGTCTTTGCCGGTGGCGCCACTTGGCGTACGTCATACGGTGGAAAATTGATTGATTAAACGCTTGATGGAGCACGGAGGCAAGCGAGCCCAGACAGGTCCAGATGATATCGGCTGATGGCAAACTCCACCCGTTTGCCGTACGTATAACTGCTAAATGCAGTGAATACTATTCACTGAACGCGCACTTGCACTTGCCCCATCACTGTTGACTTATCGAGCGACGAGGTCGTGGTAGGCCTATGGCATCCACGGTCACACAATCTATTTGTAGGCCTAGCATTTATTTGTCAGGGCCACGGCGTAAATTAAATTCACCACTCCTGTACTATTATAGAATCGATAAATACGATTATAATGGCCAGCCAAAAAAAACTACACAAGTGACTGAGCTTTATTAAGGTATAAAGCTCTTACCAAAGATTATACGAAATGTACAAACGCGAGTCAGTTTTTTTTTCAAACGCCATTCAGTAGGGTATTAACATTTCTTAGCGCACAAAAATACTTGCGGTGATCACTCATCTGGTTATAATGCGATATGCAGTAATGATCAATTAATTAGCGATTTTAATGCTGTACAGTGTGAATAGTCTTTCTCCAAAGTGTGCCACTCTATAACATGACAATTTTCTGGTTCACGGTGTAGTGGCGGAATTGCTTGTTAAATTACGCTATAGTTTTGTGCTGTGGTTGTTGCAGTGGTAGCGTCTCGTGCTCGTCTGACCTCGACCTCAATCGAATTCTTGTCACGAACGATCGTCATTTGACACGAGGTGCAGCCACTGATTCAAATACAGCCAACGGCTGTGAAAACACCGACAAATCCAGCCGGCAAATGCCACTGACATTGTGATGAGGTGCTTTTCCAATATATTTTAATTTGCAAAATATAAATACATTTGTTACGTGTATCTAAAAATAGCCAAGTGTTGTAGTTATACTAGGTAACAACATTGACAGATTAATATTCAAACAGATCGAAACAAATTGTTGGCATTCTTTGTAACACAGAATGTTGTTCTTTTCGTTAGCAAATATAGTCCTTATTATTTTGCAGTTATAGGCCTAATCAGACAGTTACAGATATAACTTCTGCACTGTGTTGTAGTTTGCTGCATGCTTAAGCGCAGTCTGTCCGTGCAGATCGCAGTGATAAGTCTAACTCATCTACTTGACGACTGCCGAAGTTAACAACGCGCACGATGTTTTACGTCGCTTCAGGGACGTTGCCAATCCCGGCGCTGCAAACTCTAAGGTCTCGTTCAGCCGTCCTGACCTTGCTTCTGGGCTGCATGGAGACGTATATCGACGACGATCCGCGCACTCCTCGAAGCTCAACATAAGACATGTTGTCGATAAGGGATTTTAACAGCCAATTTGTCGTCTTGAGTCCGATCCGCTTACTTTGACAAGTATCTTTCCTGGTTTATGGCGTGCAGAACAATTTTGGCTTCTCCCAGACAAACTTAAAATCTACGTCACTACAAACCCAAAACAACGACAATACTTGAAGTGCTGCAATTACAACTTTAATATGTTACGGCAATTGCCCCGATACCTTTCCATGTGTAGATCTGTGGTCGATATTCGTGATTCGTGATTGACCTGTTGTATTGACCATACAGTATTAGTACCGGTATCTAATATCAGAATCGTGCGTGCATCAGTGTCCGCATTGTAGGCATATAATAATGTAGGCTTACGATATGCAGCCTTGATTCGTTCGCGACATATGGCGCTATACAAATGCGTTTTGATTGACTGACTGATTGACTAGCGACGGCTGTAGCAGGTGTCCTGGGAGTACTAATTTCACAGGTGGTAGACCCTATCTGTGTCACGTCGCTATACCAACTCACTTCTGAATTTCCCATCCAGGTAGTCCGCCAATCGTCCACGCTGCTGAGACAACACCGTCATGTCTCTGTGCACAATGATTTGGTCCGTGCTATACTGACGAAGGTCTTGTCGCCGGTTTAGATGTGATGACGATGGTGATGCGAGGCTCAACTCCAGTCAACCGTGATGGGCTGAGAATAGACGACTATATACCACAAGCTCACGGTGGATTATGCTGAATCAATTCTTTTAAAAACAGTTCGTCAATAGAACAGATTAATAAACGTTTACAGAATCGAGGTAAACACCTATACGACTATTCTTCGTGGTCGTAGACCATTCGTTCTTGTCCATCGCCTTTTCGTTTGGCAGTTATTCAATCAATAGCGGACGCCCGTTACTGACCGGTGGAACAACAATGAGCTCCAGCAACTGAGCGAATGCCTCAAGCGCCGAGACTGAAACATGACGGCCATCACTCATCCATGTGTGAGCCGCGAGCGAGCGACAAAAGCATCGCAGCTACTTGCACTATGAAGATCACTATCTGCCAAATGTGCTAGCTTCGCGGCGTCATAGAACATGCCTCCGTATCGGCCCTCGATCTACCGTTTTAGTGGACCGTTAGCCTAGTTACATTGTGACGACTGGCGATTATCAACCACTGCGATGCCGTCGTTGCGAATGAATGCGCTTTTTAGTTTTTACGTCGCTGTTTACACACGCTTTACAAATGTTTACAAATGTAAAATGTCGACCGACAAAGACGAAATTTAAGCAAAAATACTGCAAATGATTGACAGAACATTTTCAGCTTTTGGAGGGCTTCGCCCTTTAACTGCTACTCCTTGACCAAAGGCTTTGCCCCTGAATTCCGCTGGTGACAAAGTCCCAGAGTTTCATTATAGGCTACGGTTGGTAAGAGAGACTCATTTTAGAAATAACTCTATCGTTGCTACGTGATTATTAGCCAACGGATAGGCTTTGCCAGATTATTCTAGTCTGCTTAAGGCCAGAGGCGTTATTTAGGAGAGCGCGGTGGGGGCTGGAGAAGTCTACAGACCCCCAAGGATTTACGATTTTAGTTTTTCCCTGTAAATTTTACCTTCGAAGCATTGTTACTGCTGTAAAAACAATAGACCTACGTTACATAGACCCCCAGAACCACTGAGACCTCCAACGATTTACTAAAATGACGCCATTGCTTAAGGCTAAGCCCATACGAGGCTACGAAAACAAAACTCGCAGAAAGCAGCAAAGCTTTCTAACGAGACATAAAAACAGTAGGCTTAGTTTATGGAAGTCTACCGGTAAATTAGTATCGGTATTTACAACGGCTAATCGACTCTATAACGAATTAGAGTAAACCTTGCAAGTGCATGAAACAAGTGATTTGCAGCTTATAGATGCAAGCCAGCGATGGCTATCCTGGTCGACCTAACGATTGATGTCGTGGCTACCGCAAGGGGCATTGCGGCACAGTTTATTACTTCGGTAGACAGAAAATAGCGCATAGACGAACGCACTGAACTTGTGTAGTATAGCCGATTCTCATCGGCGTCGGCGCATCTTAAATAAGGATCTTATCAGGCGCAGTTCTTTCGAGCACGGGAGCAGCATTCTTTGACAAACGGTAGGTTACACAAAGTTGACACTGACGCTCGTATGTAAACGGCATGTAACGTTAGACAGTTTGCTGCGTTTAATTTGATGTATTCTATTGAATTTACCACAACACAGCTCTATTTGTAAACCTGAAATATTAAATTTACAATTGCCTGAGTGTCTGTATAACGCAGGGATAAATAATCGTATCTATATTCCCTGGTATAACGTCAGACTGATCATCATAATATGGCTGAAGAAATAAGTCAGACAATTGGCCCATTAAAATCAGCGACATATAATTTTTAATATAAAGTAAGTTTATAGTACCGATATATTAGTAAGTAAAATAATTGTTGAGCTACTCGGTACTCGCCGAGTACTCGTGAAATAAATTACTTAGATAGCGCAGCACTACTGACTTTGGAACTGAAGAAAATGTTATATATTCTTGGCAGTGCTCGGTGGGTGTGGTCGGGGCGATATGTCTTCTGATAGTTGTGGTGTCGATATTTTGATTAGCTTGAATAATGTGAGAAATGCGCCGCACTGCACTCACGGTAGTTTGTTCTATTTAACATAGTTTTAGCTATAAGTATAACACTTAACAGTTAAAGTAAGTTTTACGGCTATTCCACGTCCGGGCCATAATCTAGCCTTGTTATACACGACTCATATTTCAGATTGAAAGGCTTAAACATCAGGCTAGTTATAATCGCACAAGTTTTCCACCAGAAATTTTAAATAGAAATAGCGATTCATGCTTAGGGTTAGGGCTAGTCTCAGGATTTGGGTAGGAAACTTTATGCGAATTATCTCTCAGTCATCAAAGTTTATATGGAATAAGTGCCTAAGTCATATTGCTTCTTCTTCTTCTTCTTTTCCAATAATGCACATATCCTCTTGCGAGTAATGTCGTGCATGGCAGAGGTGCATGAAGTGCCAGGAACAACTGTTGAACTCCAGACACTTGCCTGACACTTTTGTTTAATTTGTCACTGTACACATATACTTAATATCGTAGTTGCTTGCAAAGTTTAATATTTTACTGTTGGAAGTTTTGTTTTACGTTGTAGGTCCAGCGTTGTTGTTCGAGCGATATGTTTCAACGCAGTCACTGCCACGTCGCTATTATGCATGCTCGGCATGTCGAAGTCGTAAAGACTGCCAGTTCTTTCAGTGGGCTGATCAACAGAAGTCTCAGAAGCATTCTTTGGCTGACCATCAAGAACAAGAGGCTTTATGCCAGCAATTGCATAAGGCATCTTTCTCTAGGCAAGAATTTTTTGATATTCTATGTTTTTACAGTAAGTTTAAATGTAAATCAGTGTCATCTCAGAAATTCAGGATATTTATATAATTTGTAAGCCTGCAGTGTGATTAGGTAGTGCTGGAGGCACTTTTTTATGTTGTTTTTTGTGTTCACGTATGTGTCCGTCTGTCGGTGATGATTGTGCAATATTAGCGATGTGCATTATCTGGTAATGGATTTCCACCGAACTGTTGTCATTGATGCATCTTGGAACTAGAAGGCACTCACGAGAGTGCATATCTCTGCCAAGTGAAGTGATTTAAACACAAGGAAAGGGGAGGGAGACAGAAGAGCCACTTTGCTGCAGGGGAGGGAGGGAAATGTAATAGCCAGCATTGCTGCTAGCACTGTTGGTGCAGTGATGTCATTGCTATTATTAGTCATCGTGTACACACACAGAACGACGGACACACACACGGAACGACTTACAGAACGACCAGTCTCCTGATTTCCTCCAGTGTTCACTACGTTCACAGTTGGCAGAGATAATAAAAGATTTTGAACTGTTCTGTCAGATGGTCAAAGTTTAAAGTTGCTCCAAGGTCAAATATGCCAAATATGCTTATGTTGCTTGATCATCTAATGGTCAGCGTGTTGGACCCAGTGATTGTGAGGTCAGGGGGTTGACTCCCAGCCAGTTCACTATGAAGTAACAATCCTGGACACACCACAGCCTGTCAGTTTGATACCTTAGTTTGGGAACCCTGCCAACTAAGTAATCATATCAAAAATTGAATCAAACTCTTTTGGGGTTTCTGTGATGTTTCCAATGTACATTGAGCACTGAGCAGGCAGAAGCATACAGTGTATGTTGAGGTAAGCCATGTGCTTAATTGTGGAATATGCTACATTGGTATTTACAGACTCAAGAAGATTCGTCAACTCAGCAGCTCCAATCGACGATTTTGTAAAACATGCAGCAGTCTGCTGATGCCTGATGATGCTGATGATCACAGTGGTCACAACATCATCAGTTCAGTCAGTGACAGTCAATTGCGCACTCCAACACATCTTTTGCAGTCACTGTCCAACAACAAAACAAATGCTGTGAGTGATGTATATGTATCTGTAGTTGAGCAGTATCAGAGTAATGATGGTGAGATAATTATCATCAGTAAGATCGATGACAACAGCAAGAAGCATTTGCAGAGCAGAAACATTTGCCGTGGTGATCGTCATTTCAGAAGCTGAATTTGGTTGGGGATTGGGATCATGTTCAGATTGCCATCAAAATCCAGTTGGTTGGTCCTTGGGCCATGCCCAACCCTGCAGAGAATGGCGTCAGACTTTGTTCATAACTGTAACTGTTGGAGTATTGGTGCAGACACACAGCCAAATGCACAGACAGACTCAGGTGAAACAACTGCCTTTTTCAGTAAAGGTAATAATGGTGATATTAAAATAATAATGAAACAAAAAAGTAAAATTAGCAGCAATAATAGTAATAGTTTTTATTACTGTTATATTGCTGTACGGTAACAATAAGTGTAAAGCTTGTAATTATTATGATTATTACAAGGTGGTAGAAATGTAGATCATAATATTTAATTATAATGCACTTGTTTTTTGCTGTTGTACTGTTTGTAGCAATATCTGTTCTCAGAAGCAACAACTGATTTTCTTGTAAACTTGATCATTACACTACAGAAACGCAGAGTACTCTGTGTTGGCACACCACGGTAAATGTTTGCATTTGTGATGCATGATCAGAAATGTTCGTACTGTTACATATTATGGTGCGCAATGGATGCAAGGTTTCTGTTTGTGAGTTAGTTGAATTTACAAATAAGCTTTTTTATGACATTTTTACGCGCAAAAGCAGCTACTGCTTTTGCGTGTCTTAGCCATCACAATTCTGTCTGTCTCTTTGTCACATGGGTGGATCAGTCAAAAATGGTGCAAGCTAGGATCACCAAATCTTCACCATCGGCTGTCTGGAAGACTCTAGTTTCAGGATCTGTAAAGCTTTTCTATAAATTCAAAAGGGGTCATTCCAAACGAGGGCACTCAGTGAGAGTGGTGTGGGAAAAATTTGCGATTTTTGGCCAATAAGTCACTGTATCTCAGTAACGGTGCGAGATATGGTCTAGGTTACTATTATTCACTAATAGGAATTCGTACACTGGCTTTCGATTGACATCAAATTCAATAACCTTGGATGACTTTGATTGCCAAAATAGGCGTTTTATGGATTTTTTGGCAATTTTGGGCTGTGAGACACATTTCAAGAGTCAATTGCGCCAAAATTAATAGAGATAGACATGGACATTCTACGTACGAAATTTTCAGCATTGAACATAGATTTTGACGGTCCAAGTCTTGATTTTCTAGGTTCAAGGAAACCTGTGCACAAGGGCATCAAAGAGCAGTACTCCCATAAAAGTCGTTATTTTACCGTTGTTGGCCAGTCTTTCGTGAAAATGGTTGCAGATCACCATCGGCATACTGCTTATCACAACAAGCACTAGTGACAAGCTTTTTAGTCGTATCAACATCGATGACTAATTTTACTATGAAAGACCCTGAACTTTCAAAATAATGGGTTTTATTGATTTTTGCAATCTTTGGCTGCAGCGTACACTTCAAGAATGAATTGCAACGAAATGGCTGGAGATAGACTGACAGTTTGCGAACAGGAACTGCTATAGGCTTTCGCGCATCTCGTGAGCATTAGCTCAAATTTCTTGTACTTTTCTGCACTATGTCTCAGAAAAAATCACACCACTTTGGTTTGAATGATAACTTGATCAAGAGTTTTGGTACAGTTAACACTTAGACTCTAGCCGACAAAATGTGATTTTTTCTAAGCTGTAAGATGTTTTTTTGCGAGCATTGATCATCTTAGACAGATGTTCTTTTGTTATAGTTTTGCTTTGTTTTCTAGATGTTGTTTGACAAAAGTTACAGCATTATTTTTAAATTTGTACAAGCTGCATAGTGCATACAAAATACTGAATTCTTACTGATAGTTTTTACATCCACTCTGTTGGTTGTGTTGTTGATGTTGAGGTGGGTACCACATACCAGTTTAAGCTTGGTTAATTGTTATGTGTTGGTAGATTGTTTGAAGCATTGCAAGTGCATAATGATAATACAGTGGACGAATCCAGTAAAGTGAAATGTCTGCTTCTTGACATTGATGAGCGACTGGTTCGACTTTGTAATATGTTCTAAAGTGGTCATGATCTTAGCACCTCAGTGCTGTATCTCTTTCTGTTTTTGATTTTTTTAATCTTTATTTTTTATTGTTGAAACTACTTTACTGGTTGCCAAGAAGCATGCTAGTTATTTGTGACTGGTCAGTTTAGATTAAAATTGTGCATAATATTTGTGTATTTTTAATGGGATCCAGTTACGGCATAGATGTTAATAGTACATGTATGTAAAATTTTGGTGACTTCATCAGATCTTGAACTTGGAGATTAATTCAGATTTTGCAAAAACTACTGTAAAATTGTGTTGTAGTTTTAATTATGCATTTTAGGCTCTGATTTGTTGCAAGTTAGTAAGAAGCAGTCAGATTACCTACTCATAACTCAAAACTAGAAGGTCAGAGTCCTTTATTACAGGCCTGTTAACTTGTTATCAGGTGATAATGTGAGTTATTTTGGTTATTTTATTCAGAGCTGGTGATAGTAATTATTTGTAAGAAAATTGTCAGTTGATGTCTGACTATGTTTGGAATAGCAGCATTCAGAGCCTCAGACTTGTGCTTTCAAGCTGTAATTGGAAGTTTCCAGTCTAAGTTCAATTTGTTATTAGTTTTTGTCGATATTTAGTAACAATGGTTTGCTTGGTTGCTATAAATATGCTTCTACATAATTCATTAGTTTCTGTGATTTTGACCCAGGTGCAGTTTATCGGCTTCCACCAGTTCTGCCGTTACAACATGTTCAATCATTACTTTTTTGGTGGAGATGCTTCACGAAGTATCTATCTGCGATTTTTGAGGCAGTGTTCAGGACAGGACGCTGGAGATGTGCTGATAGTGGTTGATCCACCATTTGGTGGTCATGTTGCCGTGTTAGCATTTACCTTGCAGTGCATCACAGATGACTACAAGAATGTGTGCCCAGGTTGTATGCTTGTCCATGTCTATCAGTCAGTTGAGGGAGTTGGTCAGTTAAAGGCCAAGTCACACGAAAAAAAACGATATTGGATAGATATGTGTAGAATGTAGTACTAATTATTATTATGCTGTTCAATTGAAATAAAAACATTGCTTTGAATTAATTTTTGTAAAAAGTTTGTTGTAGCAGTAGAACATATCCTTTCAACCACATAAACTGCCGGCATGTTGTACAATAATGTTGACTGCACCGATTATAATGTAAAAATAACTAAACATTTATACAACTTAGATAGAAAAACATTGCTAATCAGTGTAAACAATACAACTGCAAAATGTGTTTTCCATTTATGATGTCACATTTCCGGTATAAGCCAAATGTATCATAGTGGCAAAACATGAAAATTGTGCACTTTCAACTTTATGTTTATGGTAAAAGAATACATTAGCAACCAAAAGATTACTAAATATCGACAAACTGGCATTTGATGAAGCCAATTAGCACTTTATAACAGTTATGTAAAATGGTGCGACTTGGCCTTTAATTGAAAATTTTTATAGCGTTGACAGAGCAGAGTGATAGCAAGACAGCTGAAAAGTGTATGGTATGATGCTGTGGAGCCTTGCCTAGGACAGTGTGTCAGTCTGTTACTGCTGTCAGAAATTAACAACCTTACTGCTATAATTGTAGTCTATATTTTGCTACAAACTCAGTTAAGTCTCAGCTAAATGCTGGTGTAATCTGTCAACAACAGGATGTAACTGTCAAGTAAAATGATCATTGTTGTTAGAAAACTTCATAAATATTTCTGTGCTTATTTGTTGGATGAATTTATGCTCATTTTAACTAATGTTTTGTGTGATGGTTTAGTTTTGTTTACAAAAAATCATTGTACCACAGTATTAAATCATCGTGATTCAATTTTTCGTTTACTTTCTGTTTGCAGAGTCTACAGTGTCAATACTGCCTACACTTTGGTTCTTTCCGTATTTTATGGAGTGCAGAGTGACTGCTGCACTGCCTTCTTTTACAATGCTTGATTACCAGGTATTTTTCGTTGATAAAATTTTGTATGCATTTATTGATCACCTTGCACATGACACAAAGTGATTGTCGTTGGATATCAGTCAGAATCGGTGGATGGAAGACAATGCTGTAAGATGTTGGATGATTTAATAAGATTTAATATTAAGCATACAGAGAAGTAGTAGAGGATGGATGACAGGACACTTCAGAGAAGGACTTCTAAATCTGCCATGAGGCAAAGCACTAAAAAAGAAAGAATAACATTTGTTGCATAGTTTTACAAATTTGTTGTGGTCCACCAGAGTTTTACTGTTTGCGGTGAAGATCCGGATGTCCAGCCATTTGACTGTTTGCTTTTAATTAGTTGTTTTTAGTCTTCAGGATCTTTACTTCTGAGGCAAGCCCATCAAGAACGGGGCAGCTAGGGTAGGTATTTTAGGCCTTGCCACGTTTGGGGGGGAGCCTACCATTGCTCAGAAATATAAAGTACACCAGAATGCACCATTTTAAAAAGAAAAATTCAAACACTTTTCTCCCAGAGGGGCCCCGCGAGAATGTTTCGTTGGGCCCTGCTGTGGCTCTCAACATCCCTATCGTGGGGCAAAACTAACATTAATCAGCAGAGGTCGAAGTCCGTGTATATTGTATACTGTACTAGTGAATGATGCATAATGTTCTGTATGTGAGGTTGAATATGAGAATCACACATCATATTCTGGTGCATCATCATCAGCTGGGCTGAAGAAAGAATCACCAGTTCGCATGTTCACTAATCTCGATCCAGCAACAGTTGTCCTCCCAGCTTTAGATGGATACTGGTTTGTATCTCTGTTTGGCTGAGTTTCATCCCAGTGATGATAGTTAGCATGAATGCTATCGTTTTCAGGCAGACTTTTTGTCCTAAGGTTGATGGCATTGGATGAATCGAACAAACTTGTATTTGCTCTTGTTTTTACGTGTCTTAGCCATCGCAATTCTGTCTGTCTGTCCGTCTGTTTGTCTGTCTGTCTGCCACATGGGTGGATCAGTCAAAAACGGTGCAAGCTAGGATCACCAAATGTTCACCTTCGGCTGCCTGGAAGACTCTAGTTTCAGGATTAGTAAAGCTTTCCGTAAATTCGAAAGGGGTCACCCCGATTTAGGGTGCTAAATCATCATCATCATCATCGACGTGAAGCGTTCAGCCGTAGCATTCCGCCGTTGCGATTTGTTGCCAGAACGAGCGATCTTCTGCCAGCTGTAGAGCATCGGTCACTGATATTCCCGTGTCTTGGCAGATCTGATGGATCCAAGTGATAGGAGGTCGACCACGAGCGCGTTTCCAATCAGGAGATGGTCGGGCACCGTCTTGTGCTTCACAGCAAGTCCGAAGGATCTGGTTTGCTGGAACGTTCTCTGTGAGTCTGGCAACATGACCGAACAGTCCGAGTCTTCGCTTGCGAACGATGGAAGAGGCTGCCAGGAGACCGGTCCGGTGCAAGACTTCATTGTTAGATACGGAATCATACCATCTAATGTGAAGTATCCGTGGCTGACACCGTGTGTGAAAGGAGTCCAATCGTTTCCAGTCTGCTTGTGTAAGGGTCCAGGTTTCTGAGCCATAGAGGAGAACTGCCAGCACGCATGTGGAATATATACG
>Ga0056128_1004024_pt1 | contig 18299 bp, 10 predicted proteins | sample WorMetLIZISLAND2_FD_71113 | JGI IMG/M metagenome (GOLD analysis project Ga0056128, IMG submission 71113) | Marine gutless worms symbiont microbial communities from Max Planck institute for Marine Microbiology, Germany - Olavius geniculatus... ... | reverse complement strand
ATGATAAAGACTTGCGCAGCCTCATATCGCGAAAAAAATCCGTAAAAACCCCTATTTTGGCGTTCAAGGTCATCCAAGGTCACTGAATTCAGCGCCAATCGAAAGCCAGTATACGATTTCATATTAGTGATTGATAGTAACCTAGGCCTTATCTCGCACCGTTACTGAGATACAACGAGTTATTGGCCAAAAATCGCAAATTTTGACCACCCCCCTCTCATTTAGGGACCTCGTTCAGGGTGACCCCCTTCGAGTTTACGAAAAAGCTTTACGGTTCCTGAAACTAGAGTCTTTTATGCAGCCGATGGTGAAGATTTGGTGATCCTACCTCGCACCGTTTTTGCCTGATCCACCCGTGTGACAGACAGATGGACAGACAGATGGACGGACGGACAGACAGAATTGCGATGGCTAAGACGCGCTGAAAGCATAGCTGCTTTCGCGTGTAAAAAAACATAAAGTCCTTCCCAAGCCTTATGGCCCATGGGGCAGCGCTGATCTCCTTTTCTAAGGCCCTCAGCCAGACACCAGTTTTTACACTGCGAGACCACGGATACGGGGCCAGTGTACCACGCGGTGTGCCTGTTTACATCTCAGCAGTGAAGCCGGTACCAAATTGTACTGCTTGGTGACAGAGGCACATGTGTGTGAACAACTTGCCTAAGGTCGTTACCTGGCAGCGTCCCGGTGCGGAGTCGAACCTGCGCCCCTGAGTGACCTCAGGATTTCAAGTCCGACACGTTACCGTTAGACTACCGAGGCATGCATTACTACTACTACTAGATAAGAGGAATATATTTAAACAAATTTGAGTTCAGCTAAAGTGTAAGAAAACAGTGTGCCAGCATCTAATAACTGTGCTGATGACTAGATTTGTAGATGATATCGTCAAATACAAACAGACAGTTAGTATCCACTGCCATTTGACATCCTTCAGTACAATGTTTATAGTCAGGCCTAGAAATGCTGAGGTACCACTGATTTAAGCAGTATGTGTGGCAGCATTTAGTAGCCTAAAAAGATGATATTATGTTGTATTTTCACATAGTCCTAGGCTAAATGGCACACATGTCTGCCTGTGTGTTGAGATAGACTGATGCTGTAGCTAAGGCACAGCTGCAGTGGAGACTTGAGGAAGTCCGAGTTATCAGATATGGGAACGTACAGCGGCTTGTTGAGGCTTTGGCATCTGACACCGGTGACTTGGATTCGTCTTACATAAACGCATTCTTGGAGACTTGTCGGACATTTGCTACTGTATCAGAAGTGATGAGTCATCTTCTGAACTGGTCTGTAATGTGTATTTCTATTTATTTATTTATTATTTTTTGTGAATTTTTGATGTTTGACGTTTTTGATCTGGCACGGGAATAATTTTTTGCCTATTGTATCTTATCTGTTTTGTTATTTTAAGTTTTACTTAATTTTTAATTGTGTTTTAGTGTATGCTCTATGTAAGTCATAAATATGATATCATAAACTAATTGATTTTATTTTATGATGTTCATATTTTGTCTATTGTCTATTACATTTCGAGAGAGTCAAAAAAACTTTATTACAAAACTCTATTACATTTCGAGAGAGTCAAAAAAACTTTATAGACAGTGCATTCTTCGAGCATTTTTAATATTATCTTACAGTTTGTTAATAAATAACGCATGCATTTGTTTGCTGTTTTATTTCTGTAACAGTAGCATTTCAAAGAACTTTGTAGTTGGAAGTTTTGCTAGAAAAAAACTGGAGCTGAGATGTTTTTTGACATTCTGCCCTCGATCTGTTATTAATGTTTTCTGTTTTTCTCTCAGTTAAGGTATAATGACATTTGTGTTTCATTAAAGATGGCAGCAGTTTCACTTGTTGATTAGTAAAATTGAGAAGATGTCACATTTTGTAACTTGTAACTTACAGTGCTGCAGTAATTTTTTATTGTTTGTTGACAGGTACGTAACTTGTACTCAGGATCATGCCTTACCTTTGCACAAGAAAAATGGTCGTAAAAGGTATCGTTCGTCATTTGCTACTTGCATAATTTTACTCGTATGGTAGTTCTTTTTAGTATGTCATCAAGTACAGATCTCGCGAAGGGATATTAATTTAATCTTAGACTTGCTTACAGTTTTTTTCTTGTTTCAGTTTTTTTGAGGTTGTCATTAGATAACTTAGATTTTTTATGCAGCAGAAGCCGTTCTGTTGTCCTTGCAGATGGCGGTTTGTCTAAGACTGCTGCTGCTGCTGTGTTGTTTACAGTGACGTTCTATCTGACCTCTCTAAGTAGTAAGTAGCTCCATGCACTGAGCATGTGTGTGCTTTGTTGAGTTAGGCTTGGCCTGCTGCGAGCGGCATGGTGTGTCGTCTGTTGTTGACTCGCAGTGCTGTTGGACCTAGGTTCCATTGCACCGATTTTGTGGCACGCACTTCGTCGTGGCTGTCTCAGCATGTCTGGATGGTTGGGGGTCCGAGGCTTCCCTTGGCATTCCCGTTTTGTGGGTTGTGTCCGCGGCTTTTGCCGAGGCTTTCCCATCAGTGGTGGTTGGCATAGTGAAGTTTGGGCTTTGTTGGTCGGTGGGGGGCCTGCTGCAAGGCATGTCTTGTCGGCACATTTTAAGAGTGAATTGCGCCGGGTGCTTGGAGGTGGGCCGGTTTGCCTATGGGGCGTTGTGTGGCCTGTGTAGTTGGAAAATTGGTCCAGAAAACCAAAGATTATATATTTAAAAGAATTTCAAAACCTCAAGTCTAATAGTTCAGACGATTATGGGACGATTTGTCCAGTCCTTTTGATGCCTGTCTTAAGACACTTCATGCGCTGGACATGGAAGAACAGGAGTTTGAGTGAATGTCATGAGTGCTGTTTTATCCATGGTTAATTCTTGCACTTAAAATTAAAATTTCTAATTGCTTCATTTTGCTATAATTTAAAGAAAACAATGTGCTTATGTGCCTAATGACAGCCGCTAAGTACCTACCAACTTGTCTCGTTTTAGGTATCATTTCTTTCATTTGTAGAATTTGCAATCTCAGGCTTTTAGTTTTTCCATTACTGGCAGTTTTTTTCAAAGTTTTACATAACTGTACTTCTATTTCAGTTTTTTCTTATTTTATTTTCATTTATAGCAATTCTACTTGTTTACAGTTTACGGCTGTGCTAGACTAAACTTGACAGCCTGTGTTGTTTTTCACGTGCAAATATTTATCGTATCATATCGTATCGTAATCTTTGGTGCTCATCATTCTCGTTTAGTTTTGCTGAGTTGGTGACTGTGTCGTGTGCTATAGAAGCTTGAGGTCAGTCATACTGATGTGGTTTGAGGTGTACCCGGAAGATTTCTTTGAGCCTCCGGACTTCATCATTCTCTGCCAGCTGCAGTCATTTGCACAGCTGTATTTCCCGGACAGTGATCTTGCACAGCGATGTGCTGAAAGAATAGCGGCGTTCACAACCCGGCATGAACAGACTGCCGATGTAGATGGTTAGCTATTGCATCTTGTAGACTTCTCTCGTGTTTGCTAGTGGATGTATGCAGCTTGACTGAGGCATAGCACGACTTCTTATTAAGCATTTGTTGGCCAGATTACATCTGCAATCTGTCCTTGCTGTGGTAATTTGGTGGAGACAGCTGAACATTAACTTTTCTGTTGTTCAAAATGGTTAGCAGAATGCCAGAGGTACGTTGATGACTCTTCTAATGTCACAGGTATGTTTCAGATCTTGCTGGCAGTATTCATTTCTTTGGGGTCATCATCTTAACCCCTTTACATGGGCAGTGCCTGATGCAGGCTAACAGACTGGTTATGGCTGCAAGAACCATAGCAGCTACAGGATAATTATGTTGTTTTAACTGGTCAATTTTTTGCTTCTATTACAGGTTAGCCTTGGGCCCTGAAGTCTTTGCGTGTTTACTTATACGTGGAGAAATAGGCCTACAGTTTTATGATATGTTGTGTAACTAATCTGTCACACGTTAGCATGCAGTAGACACGAAAACAGTTGAAATCGATTGAGCATTAACATATAAAATCTTTGTGTAGTTTTGTTTTACTTTTTATGGTATTTGCAGTAAGACTGCAGTTTTTGTAAAGCGAAGATTATGTAAGTGTTTTAGCACTGCGCCATGGTGACACATGCAAGAGAAAGAAAAATGTTTTAGCAGAATCGTACCAGTCATTTATAAATCAAAGTGTTACACACATTTTGGACCTGGATAGTTGATGGCAGCTGTAGTATTTGTGCAGTATATTTATAATTATTTAATTATGGCCTAAATCTTGCAGTGGCTGTATGTTCGTAGTGGATGACATATCAGTGGAATTTCATGCTAGTTGTCTTTCGCTGGATACCAATCCATTCTGCCATGAGTCTGTGTCTGTTTCCGATCAGTACTTACTTCTACAGAACGTGCCTAGTAGAACATTTGCCCAGCAGTTGACATGTAAGGATGCGGTAAGTTGCTGAGATTGATTTTTCAGCAGTTTTTCAGCATTAGTTCATATGTATGCTTATGCTGTTTAGTTTGTAAACTCTGGTAAAAAAACGTGAGGGCTTTGCAAACTTTGTCCTTGGATGCATGCTTGGACAATAGATAGTTTTGTCCACTTGCTTAACTATCAAAAAACACAAAATCATGCATTTTGTGGATAAAAGCATGAAATTTTTAGAATAAGACCACAATGGTATGTAGATTTATTCTGGATATGGTGCCAAACTGTAAAATTTTCGGAAAAGTGAAAATCCAACATGGCTGCAAAAACGTCATAAAACTTACCTACAGTCAGGGCGATTGGTGCAAAAATCGGTGCTAATAGCACCAAACTTTGCACAAATGTCCAAAATAACACTGAACATTTTTAGGTATAGTACCATTATAAATTTTAATCGCATAGCAATGGTTGCTAAGCAACACTTTTCCTTAGCAACCAGCAGGTGAATCTGCTATAGCTAGATTTCAATAACAGATAATCTCAAAGTTCTTGTATCAATGGGGTTTTGGGGCCTGCCTTTTTATTTGTCTCTGTACAACATGTTTTTGGCCGACCCTTGTTACCATGGCAACGAAATATTATGACAAAATAGGCTATAACTCGGCTTGTATAAAAGATAACTCCGAGATCGTTGCATGTAACAGGGAGTTTTGGGTTTTGGTTAAGTACAGTTGTAGTTAACTGAAATGCTATAGTTTTACTTTTCGTTATTTTTGACAACATTTTTATTAAACACGATATACTTTTAGTTTACTAAGTCATTAAACTTTACTTTTGATACAGCCGAATTACGTAATTTAATTTGTAACATTTCACAGTACTGTTCATCACTCGTCAGTCAATTCCGACAGAAGTCAAAATCCAGTGACTAGTACCTACATCATGAGTTAACATTTAACCATGCTTGTGGAAAAAAGTCAGTGTTTTTATTGCGTCTTTATTTTTATACAGTGTTGACACTTTAGACATGTCATCATTCAGTGTTTGCTAGTACATCATGATTAACTTAATTTGCTTAAGGAAAGAGATGCTGTTTTTATCTTTGTCTGTTTCTCGGTCTTTTTGGGATGAGATGGCAGATGTTTATGTTTGTAAACTTCCGATCAATGTATGGCACCACAGATCACCCAGATTCTAACCCCAACCCTAACTCTAATTCTAACCCTAACCCTACCCCTAATCCTAACCTTGATCCTAACCCTGCGATGTGATATATCGATCTGAAATTCCAAAACTAAAGCATTGCCATTTCAACTGATCTGTGGTGATCCGCAGTGTTTAGGCGGACCGGTTTTTTGGGCCATCTGCACTGTCACTCAAAACCTTGTGAATGGATTTTGATGAAGTTTTCTGATGTATGGATATGAAAAGTCTTTACTCTTGATGGAGTTTTCTGCTTTTCGAATACTTTCAGTTTGCTTCAGTGATGTTGACAGCATGTCTTTTTGTCATTGGTAGCTGGATATGTTTCTGTTCATGGCTGTAGCATGATGTTTGTGTTTGCCGGCAGGAGTTGTTTCGTGCAGTAGTCACTCACCAGTGCCTTGGTTCGGTGTGGTCTCATCGTCATGACAGCCGGCAGCACGCAGCTCGCGTCGCGTCAGTCTATGCTACTGTCAAGCAGTTCAATGCGGTGTCGTATCGTGTCATTTCAACGGTCCTGCAGCAGTCTCTGTCATCAGTTGCAGAACGTGCCGATATCATCGAGAGATGGATTAACGTTGCACAGGTAGTCCACTTTTTAAAGAAATTTTATGTTCGTTGTGTAACTTTGTTGTTAGGAATGTGCCTTAAAATCATGATATCGTGATATAAAACGTGAAAAAGTTATGATATTTTCACTCAATTTTCCAGCCATTTTTTTTGTTTTTTTCTAGTTCATGACTGAAGAATGTTGTGTGTTTACTTGTTGTTGTGGATGCATTCCTGCTGATAATGTTTTTGCTGTCTGTTGGTTGTTTTCGTGTGTAGGAACTGAGATGTTTGAAGAATTTTTCATCACTGAAAGCAATTATTGCCGGCTTGCAGTCATCATCTGTACATCGTCTGCGTAAAACGTGGTCATTGGTTAGCAGGTCGGTCAACTGTGTTCTGTGGTGTACGTCTTTCTTCATAAACACTACATTTCAAGCTAAGTTTAGATACTAAATTGCTAGCAGATCCACGTCGGCACTATTGCATCAATCATCGTGTGAGGAGATCAAGATATAAATAGCACAGGGGTGATGTTTTTGATGACTTAGGTGATGGGTTCTTAAGTATTGTGATGCCAACAAAGCTTTATCTGCCCACTTCATACAGAAAGATCGACTTTTGACTGTGAAAGGTCTTCTGTTTGATTAAATGCTTAGCTGTAGCTGATGCACGATTTACAGTAACTGGCAGCTGGCATCTATCTCTATTGTTTGATGAGCATAATCAAGTTGCAAACTTTCTTATTACTCTTCATATTAACTTGTTTATTCTGCTGTGGTTTATTGCTTCACTGTAGAGCGAGAAGAATGATGTTCAAGGAACTCGCGCATATATTCTCAGATGATGACAATCAAAGGAGGAGTCGTGAAGTTCTAAACAGGGTTAGCAGCTGTGTGCTGTGTTGCCAGTAATGCTGAAATACTGCTGGCTTATAGCTTTTGACTTATTGTTGCATATTTCAAAATTCTCCAGTTTTTTATTATAAGGCATGTTCGATAAATAAAAGTTCGCCCATATTTTGGATTTTTCCTCTTTCAAGAATTAAAGGTATGGCGCCATTTTGTAAACTAAAATTTATTGAATGATCCTCGTAAATTTAATCGTATGATTGCATTGCATGATAGATGATTGTATAATTGTATTAAAAAGTGAACATACTTTTCCTCAGGTCATGTCCTAGTAGATATGTGCAGTGGACTTTTTATTGCATTATTGGCAGGAAGGGACTGCAAAGCATGCTGAGATGTGTCGAACAATAGATCTGAGCACGGGTCGTCATTCTCTGCAGATTTCTTGCTTGCCAACTCCATGGACACGTCGATTTAGTCTGCCAATTGAAGCAGTATGTAACTGCATAATTTGCTACTTTCTTAACTGCTTTCTGTCGAATTCTATTAACATCTAATTTTCTGACATTGTTGCCAGTGAGAAAGCTTCTTATCAGACAAAAATATTTTGTCACAGTGAATTGTGTTACTCAGCTCCTACTGTTTGGAACTTTCAGGCTAATGACATCTTTAGCAGCTGTTCGTTGACAGTATTTTGCTGTAGGTTAAAGATGCACTGTTTTCTTCCTGCCGGCATTTAAGCCTAGTAGTTGCTGTGCACGACTGTGGCTGTCCATGAGTGCCTCTGAAGTCTTTCTTAGCTAAGCTGGATTATTGTTGCATGCCTCTGGTTTGGTTGCGATAAGTGGCACTACAGTAATGTTTGTGTTGATTCATCGATCCATTAATGTATTGATTAGTTGATCTATCTCACACTATTTGCTGGTTTGTTTTGCTAGACTGAAAGCCTATCCATCCAAGGAACGGTGCCGTATCTTGGTACATTTCTGACGGACCTCATGATGATCGATTCTGCACTAAAAGACACGGCGGACGACAATGCTGAGCTGATAAATTTTGATAAGCATCGCAAGGAGTTTGAGGTGTTGACGCAGATTCGCCTGCTGCAGGGCTCGGCCGCGCTGTATCGCATTGCACCCGACGACGATTTCTGGCTTAAGTTCTGTAGCATTCCAGTCTACAGCGACAACGAAAGGTTCTTATCTCATGATCTGATGTGCTCATATTACAGTTGTTTTTGTTATGCCTCTGCCACTGTTAGGTGTGCTGGAAGGATTATTTTTATTCCTGCTTTTGTTTGTCGATCTCTTTGCTGTTTTCATGATGTCTGTGGTGTGCATTTGTGGATTTTCACCAAAGTTTTGTTAGCAGTGCGTCTTTGGATGTGTATGAACTACATAGGTTTTTGGGTCAAGAGGTTAAAGCTCACAGGTCTCAGCTATGCTGGGAATTTAACACATTTTAATCATCTATTTTTATTGTCAGCAGTTGATAGATGATATTCTTTATGATGTTGAACTGTACATTACACTGATCTGTTTTCCTGATATTATGTTTCATTTGGAGTCTGAGCCAAAAAAATCTGATTAATTTTGAGCCAAATGTGAAGAATAACTTAAGAGATTAAACAGTGGATTAGCATAGTGAAACATAAAGATCACATTAAAGTGTTTATCCACCTGTTGTATTTGTGATTTATTTTGACATTTCTCTTAGTCTTTGAAAAAACAGGAACTGATATGCTGTGCTGTATTAATAGTTTGCTTGACAAATTGGTATGGACATGTAGGTCTTTTGGTGTTGTCATAGGCAATGGCAGTGGAAGGCCGTCAACGAAAAGCTGTGTGTACAAATACGAAAATGATAAAAGTGATATTTATTTGTTGTAATAACAGTTTCTGTTTGATATGATAACATGTGCTGGTGTGTATGTTGATTTAGCTATGAGCTCTCATGTCAGATTGAGCCGGAGAACCAACACACTCTCACCAGACATCGAAATGATCACAGGTAAGAGCTAGAGCTCAGTATGTTTCATAATTTACTCGTTATGCATCATTTGTTGGATATTCTAATTGCTATCGTTGCTGCTGATAGTCACATTTTTTTGAATGTTATTTTATTTTGGGTCGAGCTGAAAATGTTGTTGGCAGCATCAGTACAATGAAAATTTATCATGAATGTTTTAACCTGAATAACTGAATAACATGGTGCAATTGAGCCATTTCTGGAATTTTTGCTATCAAATATCTTGTGTGTTGGTGCTTTCTTGGACAACAGGAAGATCATCCAGCCTGTGAAAGTACTGCTGCATTAGTTTCCACAAAGTTTACTTTTGAGTACCGTTTTAACCTGAATAACTCCTGAAAATGGGCCAGTTAAAGAAAAAAAAAATCATTGTTTGATTTCATTGTTAACTTATTCAAGCTGTTAAAATTTGGGATGTGTTGATATTGGTTAATATGCGAATGCAGTGATTTTCAACCGGGGTTCCGCGGAACTCAAGGGTTCCGCAAGCATCTGCCAGGGGTTCTGCAGCTGGTCAGTAAAAAATAGACCAGCGTGTGAAATTACGCCGGAAAATCGTCAAAATTGTGCTTTTGACGTCTATTTTTGCATAGACCTACTGTGTAACTGTGTTGAGTGATTTTTGTTTTTAGTAAATTTGGCATATCTGCATTATAGGCCTATATTATAACGTAGGCCCCCTATGCACAACATTACTCAACTCCAAGAATTGGTGCATTATCGTAAATGACAAAGAAGAAAAAAGAATGTATTAAGATCATGGTTACAAAATCGTTTGATTATTCACTTAGTCATTTTAATTCTTTAAACACTCTGCTAAGGAAAAAAGACACGTAGCGTATGTCCTAGGGCATCCACGTGATAAATTTTTGTGAATTGGTGGCAGGGTCTTAATGGCCGTCAACAACCACCTCGCCCGTCGTGTTTGATTAAATAGGCCTACAATACTGCTGCCTGCTAATGCGGTCAAATTTCATATTATAATTGGTCATCTTCGTTTGCTTTGTCGTCTCCATGGGAGCTCTGCCCTGCTATGGAAAATGAGTTCGTCGACACTCTGTAGCTTCAACCTCGTGTTCGTCGATCAATGCATAGGGTTCCGTGAGTGACCTTCACGTTTGCGTGGGGTTCCGCTGCAGCAAAAAGGTTGAAAAACACTGTGCCAATGTATCGGTCAAACCAACCATTCAGTCTTGAAGTTGTCTTAATAGCAGAGCTACTTCACAGCTAACTGTAGCACAAGCACGTTTAGATTATGATGCCCGGTCTGATTCTCTGAAAAGCCAGGCTCTTTGTGGCACAAGGTACAGCACTGTTGAAGAGTTGTTTGATAATGTGCAGTGTGTGTGTGTTTTGAACGCAATTGTTGTTGATGACGCAGTATGGTTCATTTCTTGTCACCCCGGCGGCCGTCGGAGGCTCACAGTCTGACGTCGGTGGGTTGCTGGTCGATGTCTGACAGCTCAGACACGTTGAGTCTGCACAGTCTGGAGGATTCAACGTCGCCATCACGACGTCGTTCACGACCACGGCCTTGGCCTTTGGTACTGTACATGCTTTGACAGTGATTTACAGTGTTTACAAATGAGACAATCCTCCTCATTTGTGCTGTATCTGTGCTTTAGTACTATGTGCAGCAGTTTGCTGTGATTGTAAGGACATCATTTTTGCTCTGTTTTTTAACTCTAGTTATATGTTTACGTGTTTGCAAATACTTGGTTTATCAATGTTGAACGTAAACTTTTGAATGAACTGTCTTTGGACAATGTGCATAACATTTAACGGAATGAAATCAGAGAATTACAATGTGCATTTGTTGTTTTGGCTTCACATATCCCTTTTAAAAGCGTGCATGATCATGTACTTTTGCCACACCTGTATCATCGACATGATCCACTATGTTAATAATCATGACAACGTTAATGGTACTCTCATCGTGGCTCTGGTTTATTTGATGAACGTAGCGTGAATGATGGCTGGCTGCTGACCTTCACGTCAAGCTAATTGGCTTGAGCCATGGATATACCTAACTTGGCAGCTATAGTACTACATTCACCATTGCCATTTATTACTTCTTGGCCCAAAAGCTAATGCTCATTATACTTCCCACAGAGGGTAGAAGGACCAGTTGACCCAGTGGCTGGTAATCGTTACATACCCTTGAGATGTTTTGCTTGCCCACATCAGATTTCAAAATTTGAACAGCGCCCAGCAATCGGACACAGTTGCATGCTAACCAGTAACCACTAGGCCATGCTACCAGCCAGTCTTTGATGATGCACTTATATCTGGTGGCGTTTAGCTTCGTCTCTGTTCGTCAGTCGGTTCACTGCCAGGCAGGTCCAGCAACACGATGTTATCATCGCCACAGAGTTCCTCTGACTCAGTCGTTGCAAGGGTCTACCTACATACGACCGACTCTGACGCCACCAATCAGTACAAGAGCATTGTTGTGAGTGAAGTATACTCGTACGATGTTTTTACGTGTACGCTGTACATGTATCTCAATTTATCGTTTGTCTCTGCTTTTTATGATTCTTCATTTTTATGACTAAGTCGTTGTTTTTCAGTCATTTTTCAGTGCTTCTTTGACAGCGTTATTTGGCAACAGGAGGGTTTTTGGCTGGTAAAAATTGCTGCTGCTACACTTGAGTCATGCGATGGGTGCTTTTTGAAACCTTGGTATGTATGCCAGTGTGTTAATGCATTCATATCTTGTTTGTTTTAGCACCGTTATGTAGCTGTTTGTTTTCTAAGAATTGAAATTTAAAATAGATAAGATTTTTAGCGCAGTTTGCGAGGTTGTTCGGACAATTCACTTTATCGATAGGTTGATGAAAAGTTCGATATGTTTTGTTGTTGGCAGTTAAGCAATCGCGATCACACGCCAACAGTAATCAGCAACGTTCTGCTCAAGTACAATGCCGTTGGAAGTCCGAGTGAATTCTCACTTTTTCAGCTGCTACCAGACAACAATGGTGCATGATATTTTAGAACCTTTGTCTGCGTATCCTCTTAGTTTTCTTGATTATATGCCTCAAAAATAGATAGAATAGACTAGTTTGTTTGAAGTTTAGTTATCAGCTGATTTTGTATTAGTTATTTACTATTGCCTGTATAACTACACTGTGTCTCAATAAGAAATGTGCCACTTTTATTCTTTGAATAACTCTGTGCAGCATTGGCTGATTTTGATAATTCTGGCATTCAGCATCAGGAAACGACTTGACGTAAGCCAGTATAGTTTAGCCCACTTCACCTTAATACTGTTGCTGTTTTACCTTGTAAAATGCAGAAGTCGTAGTTTGGCCATTTACAGCAATGAATTCATTCTGGAGAGCGCATGCATTGGCTCCAGAAAATCACCGAGACCACAAAGTCATTGAAAATCTGTTACATATCTAACAGTAATCATTCCAAGATCGTTCATTGATGAACTGAAATGACGCGTCAACAGTGAATGAGCCGCTCTGGGTCAGTGGCTATGGAATATGCTGTTGGCAAGTCGCGTCAACATCAACCGCTTGCATTCGTGCTGGATTTGAACATTTTGAGCACACGCTGTGATAAAAATGATGTGATGTAACATGTAGGACTTTCTGAGTGATAATAACTGTTATTCATGTTTGTTGCTATTCAGTCAATCATTTCTGAGCCAACGCATGCTAGAATGAATTCATTGTTGTAAATGGCCAAATTACAATTTCTGAATTTCACAAGGTAGTGTAGCAGCAGTACTAAGGTGAGATGAGCTGAACTATTATCATTTACATCAAGTTTCTGCATGATGTTGCTTGCCAAAAAATAACAAAATCGGCCAGCGTTTCACAGAGTTATTCAAAAAATAAAAGTGGCACGTTTTTATTGACACACGGTGTATATTCTTTACATGGCTTGATGGCAGGCAATTTATTGTCAGATGATTTGCTGCTGCATGCAAAGATGGCAGATCCGTCAGTTCAGTTTGATACAATTAGCCCATTAGGCATTGGTGTACTGTATGAATTGACGTTGATATTTACTGACTTTCTTAATTACTTTGTATACTTTTTTGCTGAAGTTGACTGAGGTGGCCACATACTCGTGACAAAAGATGTGAGTTTTAGCCTGGCTTTGAACTGGCATTGGGTTAACTGCTGCAGTGCTGGGCTGGTGTTCCAGATGACTGGAGCCACAGCGTGAAAACGCCACTGGCGGAATCAGATAATGTGGGTCACTAGGATGCAGAATTTGTTGAAATACAGCATACCTGGCATTGTAAACCAAGTATGAGCGAATCACGAATACTGATTTTACAGATTGCATAATTTATATCTTACTTTCTGGTGCAGCAGTGCGTTGGTGTGCGTTGGTGTAGAGTTGTCTCTGCCGGAAGATGTGAACATATTCTATGCAGTCGACATGCGGAGATCAGCACCTCTGAAACTCGTTGTTCGACGTAAGTCAGATGCTTGGCATCGCCAATCCTGACATGATTCCAGGCCATCTACGTAGCTCGTGTGCATTGCTTCTTTTTGTCAGTTTTACTGAACTTTAGCTGGACTGTTTTAAACCCAGTTACTGTTCGTATCGGTTGCTGTTTTTTGTTTATGTATTTGTTTGTTTGTTTGTTTGTATTATATTTCTGTCTGAGTGTACTTAATGTTGCAAGACGTTATGTTACTGATAGTTTGCTGTTGATGTGCCAAGTGTTTGTTTGTAGAGTTTAGTTCAGGTACAGCTTGCTGATTACAAAATTCAAGTTAGTCTGCATGTACCTGAAAGCTTCAGTATTGTTGTAATTTATCATTATTTTTGTATCTGATAGCAATGGCATTTTGATCACAAACGCATATCAGATCGTCTAAAGTAACATTTTATATAACCAGATATGAGGGTCATTCCAAAAGTTTCTAGCTTTGACATATTAGACAACAATATTTTCTACTATCCATATGTCAGTGAAACGTACATCCTTTACGAACTCTAATGAGTCGGTTGCAGATGTAACGTCATTGTAATTTATGATGTCACAGAGCATTAAATAGAACTGATTTCCAGCATCCACGAAAGAGGCTCGAGTCATTCATCATCATGGATAGTGGACACCATCATTATCAAATTTCAGATTTCAAAACAAATAATAGTCACCGGAGGTAAGGTCGTTGCTGCATGCAGAGTGGTCTTGGTGTAGGAAGTCATAGTCATAAACAGCCAGCTGGGTAACTGTAGACTTTGGACTGGACTGCAGTGCTGAAATTTGGGAAAATTGCGCAGGGCTTGCTCCCGGGCCCATCCCAGATTCCCTGCCCATCAGGGGCCCATGTAACTAGTCACAAATTCTGATTGGTCTTTCATTAACACAACTGATATAATTAACAGTTAAATTTTTAATAAAATTTTTCTGTTACCATCAGATATTGGCATTGCGTCGTATTTTGGCTAAAGTGCTTTGATTTGCGGCTACCACAGATTAGGCTATAGTATATTGACAGACCCAAATGAAAAATTGTAGGTGTCAGGGCTTACGTAAAATCAGATGTCAAGGAGCCTAAGTTTGATAAAACCAGCTGCAGACTGAAAAAATTTCATACAACTATCAGCTTGATTCAAATGCTGCTTGCATTAGCACACCATATCGTTTCAGCTTAATGCTGTATGACGTCATAAATTACAATGACGTCACTTCTGCAATCTGCTTACACGAATACGCAAGATAGGTACCTTTTACTGATATATAGACAATAAAAAAATTTTGTCCAATATATTGAGGCTCAAAACTTTTTGAATGCCCGTCGTATTTGTGTGAAGTCGTAATTGACTCAAATGCTCTTATTTGTGGCTAGTGCAAATGTAGGCTATTGTATATTCTGATTTGCAAATGAGAAATTCACAAACGTATTTGTTTGGGCTTTCACAAAATCAGATTTCACGGGGCTACACTTTAGTAAACTTAGCTACAGACTGGAAAATTGTCATGCAACAGTGAGCCTGATTCTATGCTGTTTGCGTTAGCGCTCCAAATCATTTCGGTTTAGAGCTATATGATGTCATAAATTACAATGGCGTCAAATCCGCAACTGACTCATTAGATTTGTAAAGGATGTACATTTCACTGATGTATAGATTGTAGAAAATACTATTGTCTAATGTGTCAAGGTTGGAAACTTTTGGGATGACCCTCGTATAGCATTTGTGGAATGCATCAACACCTGTTTACCTTAGTATGTTCTAGTGATCATCTGCTCTGAATAGATTACTTCTCTTGACTGACGTTTGTGCTTTACATAATCACAATCTATTGTCTCTGTATGATTAAATGAAATCCATGCTTATCACATGTGTTAGTCAGTAGTATAGTTGTTGATAAAATTAATTGTTTATTTTGCAAAAGTGGTATAAAAGATGTATAAAAGTGCACAAAAACTTAGGCATTTGTGGTGTGTTGCAGATGTCCATTTAGTTTTCAGACTTTTCATCAATAATTCTGTTTTCTTTTTGGTTCATAGACAGTTGTTATGAAATTTGTGAAGTCGAACAAGCTGGAATATAGCATACGAGGGGCAAAAAAGTTTTGGAAGTCGATGTGTTAGACTGAAAAACTTTTTATCATTTATACACGAATATAAAGTATGTGTCTTTTAAACACATGAGCCCAAAGCAGATATGACGTCATTGTAATGTATGACGTCATAGAGCGTTAAACATGAACGATTTGGAGTGCCAGTGCAATCAGCGTATAATTGGGCTCGCTGTTGCGTGACATTTCTTCAGTCTACCATTGGATTTTTCAACACCATGCCCTGGGACATGTGATTTTATGAGAGCCTGGACAAGTATGTTTCCATGAATTTTTTATTTGCAATTATAAATATTCAGTAGCTGAAATCTGTGCCAACCATGAAAAAACTATATGTACGAGGAAAATTAGATGAAGTTTACAACTCGATAGGCTCACGTGTGTTGGACTAACAAATTTTTAAAAATTTATACACCAGTAAAAGTTATGTTTCTCTCATACTCATATGAGTTCAAAGCGCATCTGATGTCATTGAAATTTATGACGTGATAAAGCATTAAACATATATGATTTGGAGTGCTAATGCAAACAGCACAAATATACGCACGACCATTCTCCAGTCTGCAGCCAGATTTATGAATGTGAGACCCTGAGATATGTGATTTTGTGCCCTGACAAATACGTTCATGAATTTCTCATTTGCAGTATGAATACACAGTAGCCAAAATCTGCGCTGGCCATAAACAACAATGCTTGTGTCAGTTACGATGTCATGTTGTCAGTAAAATTTTTTGTTGAAAAGTTAACAGTGAGTGATATCCATCGTCTTTTGGAAAGGTTAAACATTTTTACAACGTACACGACCTGGGGAGCCCTGATGTGTGGGGGCCTGGGAGCAAGCCCCAAAGATCTCCCTTAAATCCAGCAATGCCTGGCACTGCAGTACAATCCCAAAGTCGCAGTTAACCAGCAAGCTGTTTGTGACTCTGGCTTTGTACAATAAGACCACCCTACATACAGCAGAGACTTGATTTACAGTAACTATTTTTTTTTTTAATTTCAAAAATTGTCTCTTTGGTGTCCGCTATACAAACAACAAATGACTCAAGTCTGTGACAGAAGCCTGGCTGGAGGGACCGATATAAAACGTCTTATGACGTCATCAGTTACAATGATGTCATATCCACTTTAAGCTGACATGAGTTCCGGAGAAATGTGCATTTTATTGGTGTATAGATAGTGAAAAGTTTGTTAGTTTAACATATCTTGCAAAACTTTTTGATCGCCCCTTGTATGATGGTAGTTTTGTCATGCGCTGTGGTATTGACTGACTGGTTGGTTGACTGATGATGGAACAGTTGGCTGTTGTTTGTTGTTATTTAGCCTTTGTGCCTGCCTGCTTGGACATATCAGTAGTAGGGATTGCAGTCCCGGGATCCCGGCCATTTTCGCATTTTTGGCGACGTCCCAATCCTGGGATTTCGGGATTACAAAAATTTTCAGGATTACAAAAATTCGTTAAAATCGCACTTCTTCAAGCGTTAAAACTAAAAATAACCATTCTAAAGGTCTACTGAATAAAATATTTTATGCCCGCTGAAGTAATACTCCTTGCTGTGCTTTGTAATTTGTATTTTGACAGTCACAGTCACTCCTTACACCGTTCTGACATACCTTCCGCACTAGTCTACCACATCTTGTGCATGAAATAAGTCTACTGTAGATACCAAAATTACAACCAATCTGTAAGCCTAATCACGAAACGGGATCCCGGATTACAAACTTCTCAATCCCGGGATGGATGAGTTTCCAGTGCCTTAACCACTGAGATATGGTTGTGTACAGAATATGTTAATGACCAGTGAAATCCTTCACCTTGATAAATGTTTGTCAGTGACAGCTTGCTTCTTTTTTATTGTAGACAATCTGAACAGTGTATGTCATGTATTATATATACTGTGCTGTATTTATTAACATATCATTTTGCTTTATTGTGCCACTAATGGAGATTCTTTAGCGCTATTTTTTATCTTGCCACTATTGGACTGTTTTTCGTTTCCTTTGTTATATTGGCAATGTTATGTGCAAGTCTGAAGTTAAGCATTTTGTGTAGCTTCTCAGCATTGACTTATTAATGGTGAATCAACCTTTCATGATCATTGCATTCCAGTTGCATTTCATTTTGCCACGTCTGCAGCTATTGCTTTTGTCATTGTATGGAGATAAAATGTGAGGCATTGATATTTCAAAAATGAATTGCACTGAATTTTCTCTTTGCTTTGAGCAAATAATTTGTGTAGATGATGAAATATGTGTTTGTACTTTATGTTTTAGTTATATGTGAATTTTTAAGTTTCTTGGTTTTTAGAACGTCACGGATGTGCTATTGCTATGTCATATTTATTGTATAATTTTTATACAGTTAATGTGATGTCATAATCGTTTAGATTCATAATATTTATTCGTTGCATGTGTTAGTTTGATGATCTTACATTAATTTTTGTTTTTGACCGATTTTGCAAATTTTAATTTTCAAGTGCTTTCGGTATTTTTCGTGAGCACTTATATGAAATTGATTTCTCTGTAATAAGAGTTGTTTACATGAAATTTGAGCAAAGCTCACGAAACGCGCGAAAGCCTATAGCAGTTCCTGTTCGCAGGTAATCTTAGTCTATCTCCATCCATTTCGTCGTAATTCTCTCTTTTGCAGCCAAAAATCGCCCAAAAATCACGTTAAATCAATATTTTTAAGG
>Ga0056128_1004023_pt1 | contig 18300 bp, 14 predicted proteins | sample WorMetLIZISLAND2_FD_71113 | JGI IMG/M metagenome (GOLD analysis project Ga0056128, IMG submission 71113) | Marine gutless worms symbiont microbial communities from Max Planck institute for Marine Microbiology, Germany - Olavius geniculatus... ... | reverse complement strand
GTAAAACGGGTGCCAGACTCGACTCGTTCATTGGCTACATCAACCGAAGATGCTGGTGGTCTGAAGCCCAAGTTCTGGACCTTTGTTTTTATTCACGAATTGTGCAGTCCCATTGATTGTACACGGTGTGAAAACAGGTAGTAGTTACCAATTACATGAATTATACTAAATAATATATTTGGTTATATGTAAAAGTAAAACAGGCCAGGATTGTAGTCAGCTCAAAGATAGAAGTTCGTTAAACATACGTGAAAAATGATGAAGCACACAATGTATAATGGCAACAACCAACAATAGTGTATACGGCAAAAATGTTTTACAAAGAAAATCGCGTCTAAAATTTTAAAAATTGTTTCGTTTTACATGTAATCACTTTAGTGTTATTTAAAACTTATTTATTTCTATTTTACTATTTACGCTATCAGTGCGGGTCAACTTTTTTCAAATTTTTTGCTTAAATTGATCCAGTACGAAACACAGATACAAACGGACAAGCAAAAGGACGGACCGACATGCGAAAAGATGCAATCCGTAGTGCGGCCGTTTATCGGAAAGACAGACCGCATAACAATGGAGAAGATATCTTGATTTGTACAGAGCCAAGTGGTCACGTGGCTATAGTGTTGTAATTGCCTAATTGGCAGTCGTGCATTGTGTGTCAATGATGTCAACGAGTTTAAGAGTTGCAGCAGACGCATGCAGAGATCAGCCGATGTCGATCGATTTCTGCTATCCACTCAACCGGAAAACACCTAGCTAATTCTCACGCTTATTTGCAGTATTTCTCGCTTTTGACACGATCTATACCACACTGCGGTAATAATACTGTGATCACGCAACGCAATTGTTTTATTGTAGCAAATGTGCTAGTGCTACTGACAAAATGTGTAGTTTAACAGCTAATTAAGTGCTACACAGAACAGATTTTAAACTGGTTCGTTCTTTTACTAAAAACCGGAGTTCTGGGCAAATAAATTAGCTTTCGGATTCAATCGTCAAAATAACCGAACGAAAATTTAAGAAAAAAATGCAGCTCACAAACGTTGTTATTGAAAAAATAGTTCTAATAACTGCGATACAAATGAATAATTATTTTTGCATGATTCGTAATAGAGGGTAATCGTATTAGTCAAAGTGAAAACATTTTGTTTAAACGGGTTTAATACTTCAAAATACTAGGCCCTACACATCCAAGTGCACATGTTTTACAGATCAAAAGACACTTTTGTAAACATTTAGTTATCTAGTTGTAAATCGTGTAAAATTATTTCTACAATAAAATTATAAACTGCTATAAACAGGAACAGAGTCTTTATTTAAAATAGCAAGAGTAGATTACATTTCAGCTTTATCAGTCGACATTTTAGCGGTATGTAAACAAACTTCGCCCGCAAACAACAGGAGAGAGAGAACAGATGTGTGCGGTGCGCTTTTTGTGTGGTCAGCCGGTCACATTAACAGCCGCGTGCAGATGAAAAGATCTCGGCTTGGCATCACGGCTTTGTTTGCTTTGCGCTCGGCTTCTACGCCAGTCATCCGTGACCAGCTGCAAATTAGCACATCTCCCATTAACAGCTCTCGCTCGCCTTCGTCTCTACAGTATAAAAAATCACCCTCTCGTCTAACTGTGGACGTCAGTCATCAAACTAATTTGGGCAATTTCATTTGATTAATAGTTATTAAAAGCATCAATTATACAGTTTAAAGTTCTATATCTTTTTATTTACGTGTATAAAATTAAAAAACTGATAATAGTGCAACCTACGACTTTGTTATGTTGCCAAAATCACAATAATTAGCTACAGTTTCTGTTACGATTTTATCCAGCAAAAACACTCGAAAATAGTATGAACGACGTTATCATTAGCACTTAAGATAAATCCCCTATTTCCTTAAACTATCTCAAAACTACAATATACAATCTTCGACGTTGCTTGAAATGGTCACGAGATCAAAAAGACTGTTCGTACGAAACAATTGAAAGTCTGTCGTGTTTGCAGCTTTCGACTCGCTGCTTGTGGCACAAACTACAAATCTGTTGCGAATTTGCTGTACACCTTGTTGCGATACAAATCCACGACAATCGAAGTGACTGTCTAAGGCACTATGACGGTCGACGAATGACACGTTCAGGTGTCCAGAGTTTGGCGGCAACAACAGAGCGCAGTCGTCTGTCGTCTGCGAACGACCATGACAACGAGTAGCGCAACGTTTCCTCATCACCTGCATACAATACGACAGTCAGACAGGTAAGCAAGCAAGCAAGCAAACACAAGCTTTAATTTTCGGCCGACAGATTGCAACTAAGCACAACATATACGAATAAATGTAAGCACGTATAACCAAAAACGAATTTAAAATACATCAATACTGCATTCTTTTTATGCAGTATGTGCTTCAAGAAACTATTAGGCTTATAATATCATTTGAAATAGGCCCTAACGCGATAAAAATTGGAAAAACCAGCATGAACTTCGGTTGTATAATCGGACGTTGGATTACGTGCACAGCGCACACATGGCCATAAAATTACTATTATTATAAGAAGACGTTGAACATTGCGTAACAAAAAGTTCGGAGAAAGATTTATAACATATTTATTGAAAGGATGCAACTCAACAAGTAAGACCTCTAAAGACTGAACATACAACCACTGACAATAAGCTAATTAATAAACTAATCTAAGATCTCTAGCAACCACGGTCAAAGTAAGCGGTGTTCTAAAGTGCGTACAAAGCTGCTACAAAAAATGAAATAAACTAAAGTAAAATGAAACGAAAGGAAATGAACATAAATGAAAGCTGCGAGCTCCAGCTTTCATTTCATTCCATTTTTGTCGCTCTGCACTCATTTTCACAATGTTAGTAACTAAGCAGCAGACACGACACTGACCTGCAGTCTGACTGGCTGGATTTAGTTGAGACTGAACCACGATGACGCGGGAGTTCAGAGCGGCGTCAAAGTCCACCAAGTCATCGTCCGGTGGTGAACGTGGCTGCGAGTATTGGTCAGCGCCTCCCAATATCCGCGTCAAGCAACAGATGTAAGCCACCGCCAACCTCAGAGTCTCTACCTGATATACACAGGGTTTAGTAGCAGATGGAAACGAAACTAACGGGATGTCTATTGTCTACACGTAAAACTAAGACCAAAACAAGCAAAATAAAAACTCGCACGCAATTTCGTTTTAGGTAGTTTCGGCGGTAAGTTAAGGAAGAAAGTAGGCCAAAGTAAAATGAGAATTTATATAGCGCATATCGTTAAAACCTCTAATGCGTTAGTCGTAGTAGTAGACTTAATTTAAAAGCTGAACAAAATTGTTTCAAAGTAATTGTTTGAAGCTGTCAACATCACACGCCTGATTCATGCCTTTTAGTGTGTTTATCGTGTATTGTACGTTGGTATTGAAGTGCGTTGTACTATAGGATTAGGCTATAATAATACCTTGGACGCCCGGCAGCGCTTGTGCGGATGACGCTCGAAATTGCAGCCAGTGTGCTGCGGTGACGGCAGCGAATCGCGCAGTCGCTCAAACGCGTTGTTAATCGCCCTCATCCGCGAGCGCTCGCGTACGTTTGCTTTCTGACGCCGCCGCCTCGCCCGCACGTTGACGTCGTCATGGTGATCGCCGTGACCTTGACTGACCTTGACTCGACGCCTCGCGCTGCAGGCTTGGACGACGCACGACGACGTCCCGTCGTCAGATAAGTCATCCGGCACCTACAGCAAACAGTAACAAGATTGCATACGACAGTCTGTGCGTGTGTGTCACTGTGTGAACCGGAAATAGAAAGACAAAGAAATACTATTGCCAGTGTACTACAGGTCAATTTCGACTAAAACCCAAAATAATCTGCGTGCTCAGTACACACTACCAGAACTGGAAAATTGGTCCGAAAAAACCTAAATTTAAAAAAAAACATAAAAACCTCGAAAGACCAGTTTTAGATTTTTAAATATTTTAATTTGTTGTGAAATTTATCACAAATCATATTTTAATTTATACTTTAATTTTGATTTGTGAGTTATGACTTTAATCACGTCATTGATGTCATTTACTCATAAGAAAGTGTAATATATAAAAACTCGTTTTTCTTGGGTTGTATTTTGTAAACAGTGTTCATTGGACGAAAACACCTTTAAAAACTTAAATAACCTAAAACAATCTAAAACCTAAAAATTTCCTTTAAAATACATAGACTTTTTCTAGCCCTGCTCAGTAGGGACATTGTGCACTATACACGCTTAGCTATGCACGTGCATACTTTTTTTACTTTTACCGTGCTACCGTGCTATCGTTTTCTAAAGAACCGGTTAAAGCTTGATTTTTGGCTTTTGAGCTGAAAATCGGCACATCAATTACTCCAAATTCCTGAATAAACTAGCAAAGTACACTTTGTTGCTTCTGTCGTTTTGCTTGCAGCACGGTTGGCTACATATACAGTGTGAGTCAGAAAATTGTACCTCCTAAAGTTTATTAAACATTACTTTTCAAAGACTAAAAATTTTAAAACCCTATTTTACACCCAAATTTGGCGTTTAAATCTACGTCCAATTGCAAAGTATCATCTAATTACTCTTAAATTTGATGAAGTTATGCCACATTATGCGCACTCAAGCAGAAAATTTTCCATTTTCAGTTGAAAGCCAGCTGCACAGACCACATTGTAAAGTATGAATTGCCGCCAAATTCACCAAATTTTAACCACTTGACTACTAATGTGCGTAGTGCAATGCTGCAGACATTTTGCAAACTTAACTTAATGCCAAAGACCATTCTGAAGCTAAAAGGTGTGCCGCAGCCGATAGAGTATCACTTGTTGCAGACTCGCGTTATCATCTGAATGCATGTGCTTTAGCCGGTGGTGAACATTTTAAACATCAGATATAAACTTTTTCAAAAAATATTTTATTACACACTTTTAGCTGCTGTTGTAGCTGTAATATCCCAGCAATTTGTGCATTTTAAACATTTGTTTGTTGTAAGATATCATAAGTTTGTGTTTTGTGGTAAATGTGTTGTGAAAATGGAAAATTCTCTGGGTGAGCGCACATAATATGGCATAACTTCATTAAATTTAAGAATAATCAAATAAAACTTTGCAGTTTGGCGTAGACTTGAACGCCGAATATGTGCGTAAAATATGACTTTAAAATTTTCAGTTGTTAAAAAATAAAGTTTTAAAAACTTTAGGGGTGCTGTTAACAAATGGTAATAATAATATATTAACCGACAACTGATTGCAGTTTTCGGTGACTAACTAACCTGTAGTGAGTCATCGCTGTGAGCTGAGCTGGAGCCAGTGTCTACGGACGGCGTCAGCTGCAGTAGCTGCTGCTCGTCGCTGTATAAATACTGTAACCATGACAACCGCATCCTGACGGCATTGTCACAGTCGTTGTCATCTGACGTCACACTGGCTAACTGTAAACAGTCGTCATCGTCAGTAGCAAGTGCCCAATCATCTCCACGAATCAGCAACTGGTCTTCTACGTCAGTCATAGCTATCGTCGTCGTTGGTTGCTATGTCTGTTGTCAGTAGCATGCAAAGCAAGTGATTGCCTGGAAAGATTCGATACTTTCGAAATGACGTGTGGTGTGTCGCGTAGGACGTAAAACTTTACTCACTCACTGTGACTGGCGACAAATCATCTGCCAGTACGAGTGACTGCAGTGCGTGCCGTGCTACAGTGAGTGATTAGCGATGTCATGATGAGTCAACGAGGCATTGATCAGACTCAGGCGCAGACGAGCAGCAGCACCAGCAGCAGCGTCACGGTCCGCCAGTCACTGTCTCCTGCTGCCGCGTCTCAACCAATCGCCATCAATCGTTGCACGGCGCCGCATTCTGTCCGCACCGGCTATCAACAGCAACGACTGCAGTGCGCCGCCGCTGCTGATCATGGCACTTAAGTCGTAAAAGTCTGATTTCCATCCAACGCAACAAACGTATACGCCACGCAAGAAGATACACCTACCGATTCTATTTTTGCGTTTCGCTTGCGCCAGCTGCGACTGTTGCGTACTTTTTTGTGTCCATTGCGTTAACTTACCTAATTTTCTTTCTTCAACTGCGCCGTTGTGTTTGTTGCGTGTGTTCGTTGCGAGAGTTGCTGTAAGTCAAACTTGAGGCGGCGCTCACATCTGTGATAATACCAAAACTAGAGCAAAATTGCATGTCGTTGTTGTTTTTTGGGCCTTTTGCTACGGTTGTCGACGAGTCGTCTGTCTGTCTGTAACGGATGTATTGTGGCTAAACGGTGCAAGATAGGACCTAGTTTGCTATTGAGCACTAATAGGAAGTCGCATAATGGCTTTCAAATGACTAAAATTATTGACCTTGAATGACCTTGAAGACCGCTACGCGCTATTACAGTTAAACAGTGCGAGACAGGGCCTAGATTACTATTAAAGTATTAACCACTAATAGGAAGTGGCATACGCCCTTTCAGGTAAAATGAAAATCATCGACCTTGGATGACCTTCAAGGTCAGTGCCAACCAATACGGCCAGCCCCACCCTAGTGACAGATGGACTTCCTGTTGGTTTTGTTTTAGCTTTGTTCTAACGTCTTTTGCTGATTTAGTTTTATCGTACAATGTACCTGCAGGTTGCTGCATACGAGTAAACCCTGCAGCGACTGTCAGCGGTTCTAACTTGCTGCGATTAGTTACCATGTCGCATGCCCTGTTCCTTTCTTCCTTTACATCTTCTTCTTCTCTTTTTTGCAGACCCTCAGAGGAAAACGATTTTGACTACAGTTGACTCATCCAAGTTTCTACGATGTTTAACAAAAATAAAATTAAAAATTAAACCTCTCCTGAACTATGGCCTGCTTCAATTCGTAGTCGATTTGTTGCACAACCTGTTGAGCAGCATATTGTAAAACTAATCCACCACATACTGACGTAGGCCTACGTGGAGCTTGGACCATGCTGTGTGCACTTTTTATAACAACCGGCGTAATGTTGCAAATTGTCGTAACGTAAGGCATTATTATAGGCCTATTTATTGGACCAACAGACGCTCATTTAACGCACTACTCCGCAAGATGCGACAGATTTCTCTTCCACTTCCTGAAACGTTTAGCCTAAAAGTCATTTTAGGAAACTCGCATCGTGAGTCTTTAGATGAAGTCTACATCGTCATCTTGCAATTTTTGGCCGAGATATTTTTACCTAAATTTCAGATTTATAAATCACCTCTTTCAAAGTCCTCTGACATTGCAGTGAGTTAGATATGCAATTAATGATGTGAGCTATTTCTACAAAGCTTATACAACTTTGCTTAGTTCCAACAACAACAGTTCCGCTCAGAGTTACGATTCAAAAAGGTTGTGGTGAATACAGATTTATAACACGGAACCATTATTTCAGTCGTAGCCTATCGACTTACTGCCGTGTTGTCGAAATAGTTAAACACTTACACAACTGATTATTTGCGCAAAAGTTATTCAAGAGTTAATAAGAACGGTGTAAACTTGGCCGTGAAAGAATAAAACAAGACGGCAAACGGCTAATGACTGTTATGCTCAAGCCGAACGTATTCATTACCGAAATTTAACTTTTGATACACGAAAGACGCAAACATTCCGCACGAAAATATCATGTTTGAACGTCGAAATTAAACGACATAAATAACACAAAATGTGTAAGAGAACAAAACTAAAGTACTCAGTTAACATGTTTATTTTGCAGCGACGACGTTTCGTGCAGAAAATGCAAGAATATCAAAGCCATTGTTCATTACTGAAACAGGATGCGCAATGACAGTAAGCTTACTGAATGTTAGCGAACGCGACCGCGTGTATATGGACCTACATCAAATCATATATTGCCAGCAGTCAAAGAATTACAATGCAGTGCTTGCGATTATTAAATTGATCAAAATAAAGATTAAAGAGATATTTTATGAATGCTTTTCACACGTTTTGAGTTTTGACTTCTGGACTCTGAACTACAACTTTTCTAGGGATAACAAATTGTAAAAATTTGAAATGCTGCACGCCATTCGATTACTGCAAAGTACCAGAAACTGGAACAAACCCACATTAAATAATATTCCAGAAGGCACAAATCGACACGTTCAACAAAACGTTTATAAAAAGTTCGCAGGCCAAACTTTTTGGAAACGTTACCAAGACATCGCCAGTAGCTAACGTTCACAGAACGTTAGGCCTACTAGCGAACGTTCTGATAACGTACAGTATATTGTTTTGTGGACTCCGCTAAAATTTCTCTAAACGTTCCGACTTCTTCTAAACGTCACCGACGAATGTTATGAGAACGTTTAGCGGAGTTTACAAATGTCCGTTATTTGGATGTTTGCTAGTAACGTTTTGTAAACGTTCGCCAAATGTTATTGTCAAACGTCCTGCACAAACGTAGGCCTACATTTGTGAACTACGATGTACGTTCTCTAAACGTTCGTCACTAACGTTCAGGAACCTCCTGATAACGTTTTCCAAGCATTCGCCAATAACGTTCGGAGAACGTGCTCAGAACGTTCAGGGAACGTTATTGGCGGATGTTTATAGAGAACGTACATCGCAGTCTACAAATGTACGTTCTGAGAACGTTCACAGGGAACGTTCCGCGAACATTGGCGCAATGTTCTTAAGACGTTCTAAAAACGTAAGATTCTTAGCTGGAGGCTATTTTTGCTACAAGTCGCTCCCAGAAAGACACTTTTTGGGTTCTAGCGCTCAAACCGTACCTTATAGCGAAAAAGTGCTCGAGACAAACATTGATCATCTAGGCCTAAGTGTGCGCTATCATATGGCTGTGAGCCTGTGATATGGCTCAGTCTTCAACTCAGATCGTTTGAGGGCGTCAGGTCAAAAATGCCCAAAAAGTCGACTTTTTGGGGCATATTTGCGGGATCTTAGTCCGGCTATCCCTAAAATTATCCAGCCTATCTGTGCATCATTGGCTAGTAAAGGCTTCGCTTTAACCTCTCTGTGTGAAATAATATTTGTCTGCACACAAAGAATGCCTTTGCAGCAACGGCAAATATTGCAAACAAAATCAGTGACTTTGGGGCTAAATTTAAGAGGTTATTGGCCTAGAGCCCCCTGCACGAACCGGTCAATGAAGCAACTCGTTACATTTAAGAATAGACGACTTTAAAAATTTGGCACGAATGGCATTTTGGAAAGTAAATTTTAATGAAAAATTTTAAAAAGATTTGTTCAACAATGTTAAAAATGAGGAATTTTTTTGGGAGGGGGCGATTTCTAGAGAAATACGTGAAATTTTTGAAACGTGAACCCCCGTATTTAGATTAAAATTTAATTCTGCATAAAGCAAATTGATATAGCCCATAGTTTTGGGTTACCGATGCGCCCCATTTGGTGACATCCAAAATAAGAAATTTTTTCAAAAAATTCTTCCTTGCCCTCCATTAAATTATGGGGCCTAAAACGTTACTAGATTATGGGCCCCTTAAAGCCTTATGGCGAAAAAGATTCAGTGCCCCATCTCCCCCATAAGGGGAGTTATGGGGTTCAACTATTTTTCTTCCCCCTTACTCCCTCAAAACCCTTGTGTCAGATTTCCCCCAAAATTTTACGGACGTCTAGCCCTTGACATCCCCTACAATCACTAAAAATTTGGCAAATGTAAGTACCACAGATTTTTTGCTAGACACAAAAATATGGATTGAGTGGATGGCAGAATATCTTGTGTAGATTTCCTCTAAAACAGAGTTGGTATACTCTGTTGGACACTCCTTCATATTGCGATCCAAATCGCCACCAAATTAAAATGCTTGTCCCTTAGGCCACACTCAAACATACAAAAATTCTCGAAATCAGTTCAAACTTTTTGGAGAAGTCTAGCAAGCACAGGGACGGACGGACCCAAAAAGCATAACTTTCTCCGGTAAACGTATCAAACCACTAACGACGTGGCAGCGGGTAGGGGGCAACTAAACATCCCCAAATTTTCGGCCTGTTAGAAAATTTTTCTGTTGTTTATGAAAATTTGCTTTCAAAAACACAAAATTTGGGGCTGAAAATGCCCCATTCGGGCGGAACTTAAGGGCAAAACTGAGATTTTAAGCACGCATATCTCCTCTCAGAAATCTGCAGCAGTTTGTCAGAAAAACGCAGCCTTCTGCCTCAGACTTTTAGACTGAAGACGCCGCGGCGGATTACAGCTCCAACATTTACAGAACGTCGTTCATCTGCGCTAGTTTTTTCCTGACCGGCGTGAGATCATGGCTGCCAGCATGCAGTGCAGCTTCAGACAGGGCATGTGACAGCTGTTCCACGACGATGCTGCAGCCTGACGCGCTGGGTTCAGCTTGAGACTGGAGTCGCCCTGCTGAGTCGTGCAGAGCAGACAGAACGTCCAGCAGCAGCACTGTTAGACAGTCTGCAGCCGCCGTGCCAGTGACATTGTTGCCACTAGACACCTCTGCTGCGGTGATCATCAGCCGTAGTATGCAGGCGCACATCGAGCACAGCGTCTTCACTTGCACGTCCAGCGGCAACGCTTGCAACTTCCCCAGCTGCGTCTGTACAAATATTGAGCAGAGCAGAAAATCAGAAACTCGGGCATTTTATGATACTGATATGACAAAGTGATGAGCGTTACAAAGCCTGAACTAATATTGCTAGATGCGAAAGGCTTTTGACATATCCAAAGCTGCAACTGAAACTGTAGAACCATTACTTGTAAAATACTGTACTATGTTACAGTTACAAAACATAGCAAGAGCTTCATTACAACCCACATTGGGTTTAAACCCACACTGCAATTCAGAAGTCACAAAATAATCATTCAACTGTGAAAGGAGACAGTGTTCAAAAATCTTAGACACAACAGGACTGAGGGTTATTGCCTGGTAGTTGTCCATATTAGAGGAATCGAGAGACTCGTCTTTCAACAAAGGAATGGTAAGACCAGTGGTAATACCAAACTCATGATATGTGACACAACGTGAATAAAATGAAACACTTAACTACACGTACTCAACACACAATGGGCGACATCACTTTTACTCCTCACGCGCTACGTTCCTAACGTAGCGAAGAGGAGTATATGAAATCAGTATAATATTGAGGATTGACCGACAACCGACTGACCTCCCTTCCTGGAAGAACCTTCCTGGAAGAACTTCAAATGGCTATATTTCAGCAACCGATCATCCAATCAATTTCCGGTGTTGTGTGACACGTGTATTGTGGCTAAGCGGTAGGTCTACGTCATAGCGTTGTGTGGCATGTATTGTGGCTAAACCATAAGGCATACGTTATCAGCAGTAGACCACGTTGTTTGCTAACTTTATTCAAACAGACCGTAAAATAGCACAAATTTTGCATTGAGGTATAATAAAACAAATAGCAATTGGCCTAATCGATTATTATTGGAAATTTTTTCTCCTTAGTTCGTAAAATATTGCTTTTGGTCTTTGACCTCGGGCAAACTTCGGGGGCAAAAATTTCAACTAATGACCTTGACACCAGTCGCTATTTGTATAATGTAAGCTGGGTCTCTAATACAAGCCAGGGTTCTAAGTAAAATGTTCTAATAAAAGCCGAGGGCTTCTATTAGAAGTTTAACGCTGTAGTGTTAGCAACTCTTCGTAGCACACATCAGGAGTGGTGAAGTGGTATCTTGAGTCTCGACGTATGAGCCGTAGGGTTAAGACAATAAATACTGTTATCAAGATCATCCAAGATCAATGATTTCCATCTCATGACACTTCCTATTAGTGATTAATAACTGCCGCTATCTGCTGTATGAAAAAAAAAAAAATATAGTTAGAAAAATACAGGAGGAAATAGTGCACGCGAGGGGTACATTAGATTGGTCACAATCTAAAAATATTTCTTGTTGACTTAGACTTTCACTGAGACTTTCGCTCAGCCTAAACTTTGATCTAAATAGAGTCTAAGTCTATACTTTAGTCAAAAAGTGATTTTGAAACTTCGGTCTCAGTCTAGACTTAGACCGAAGTTAGATCAAAACTTAGACCAAAACTTCGGTCTACTTAGCCGAACTAATCTGCATAAGTCAGTTCAATTTGCATGGAAGAGATAGCTTTAGCCCTTAACGCCAAACTTTCGCTGAGCCGGAATCCACTTCAACTTTTGACTTTAGCTGAGCGAAAACCTGACGACGATTTACAGTAGGGCTATAAGTATGGATAGTTTAGTAAATCTAAGCAGTCTGTGTATCAAAAATAAACAACGTAATGACTTCACAATGACGTAAGACGTTAAGTAAATACATCGTTTGCGTGCACCTTGCAATTAAATAAACAAGTCCAAGCGTTACTGGTTGATTTGTTTCCTGTTAGGCCTAATTTTCCACCCATTTCTAATCGTTTTGGTTTAAAACTTTGGTCTAAGTCTATACTTGGACCAAAGTTCAAACCAAAACTTAGTTGTACTCTGGTCTAAGTGCAGAATTTAGTGTTAAGCTTTAGCATTAGCAAAAAGTGAAGTCACCCAATATATAAAATACAAATTAATGCAGCTAACCTTTACAGCAGCAGAATAGCAGAAGTATAAGCGCCGTGAACGGTGATCAGATGTACCATGCAGCAGAATTAAAGCATCAGTCAGGACTCTGTGTCCGAAGTGTTCTGCTACAATGCAACACAAACCAGAAGCCATCAGAGATCTCAGTCCTCCACCAAGAATGGTGCTGCCACCTACGGAATGCAGCATCTATTTCCTATTGGTAAAAATTCCTAGATAGTAACCCAGAACCCTGATCCACTAAGGTGGATTGGTGGCATAATGGTTAAGATGTTGGACTAATGATCGAGAGATTGTATGTTTAAATCCCAGTCTGATCGCTGTCAAATGGTTACTACTTTGACGGGCGACTGTCTATGGACAGGTAAACCATCTCGGTATATAACAAACCACCAAGGTCATAGGTCAACTTAGTCTTCCATCTCTCCAGGATAGGTAAATTGAGTACCGGCTTGTCAAACTGGGGTTAAGGCGGGGTGCATTTGCCTGTGTCGGTTGGCAGGTAACACCGTGTGATCTCATATGGCAGGTGTCAATCCATAGCTATTTTACTAATAGAAGCTATAGACAACCTTTAAACCGCACAAGAATCCGGATCACTATAAAGGTCTGAACGCTTCCACAATGGACAACGAAATTGCATCACAAACTGTTCCTGTTTTGCATAATCGATCTGACAAAAACAGACTGACACAAAACATAATCTCCCTCTTTGCTTTGCTTTGTTGCAAGTAAATACAATGTTCAACTAAAAGCACTCAAGAGAACAAAAATCTCTGACGAGTGTTTTATGGTAAAATGCCAGAAGTAAACTCCCAGAAGTTGGATCCTGACACCACCCATGACATCTCTGGGACTTCCTGCAGAAGACTGGGGTGGTGACCCCCATGACTGGGAATGAAAGAGAGAGAGAGAGGAGTGTTTTATTCCTGACTGTAATAACTGCAGTAGTGAATAAAGAATCCTGCCAAGTTCCATATCCTGAAACCCTAAAAAACTAGATGGTGGTTACGACTCCGTCGACTATTATACCTCCGCCAACACGTGACAAGGCCATAAAGTGCATTTTGGAGCATATTTAACCCAAACGTGACCCTGACCCTAGACCTTTTGACCCCAAAATTTAACGTGTTTATCCTTGCCCCAAATTCCGTTAATGATGGAAGTTTGGTCAAAATTCCGTCAGCAAATACTGAAGATATCTCGCTAACCATGTTTGTTTGAGACTCAAGAATGCACGGACGCACGGACACACGCATGCACACAGAAACACTCTGAAAACATAATGCTCCGGCCAATACGTTGGCGGAGGCATAAAAATTATGTACAAATCTGAAGTCGAACCAACAGTGTCAAAGCAAGATGGAATACTTATCTGTCCCATTGCTATAGCATAGCATGAGACAGATTATAAAATCACTTATGTCATTCTGTCTGTCCATCTGTAAACACTCCTACGGCCGCAATTTTGATTCATGTTGATGAAATTTTACACAGCGATTCGGGGCCCAAAAAGTAAGACTGAGTTCGTTCGGGATAAAAATCTGATAACTCCTTCCCCTATTTTACCCCATTTTTTAAATTATGGCCTATGGGGAGTTCAAAGCGGTATAACTCGGTCCCCGTAAAAGATAATTGCATGCTGTGTTTACCTAACCCCTATTTTCAGGGTCAAGCAATCTATCGGTGTCATTTAAATTTACCCCCTAACGAACCATGTTGCCATAGCAACCATTCAAAAGTTGCAAAATTTTGCATTACAACCAATGGAGATTTCAAAGCGGTATAACTCGGTCCCCATAGAAAATAATTGCGCACTGTTTGCACCTACCCCCTACTTTTGGGCCCAGGCTATCCGATGGTGTCATTAAAATTTTTCCCCTGCCGACCCCTGTTGCCATGGCATCGAAAATTGACTACAACTCGGCCTCGTGAAAGATAATTGCGCCCTGTTTGCACCTACCCCCCTTATATGCAGCTGCTAGGCTATATAGCGTGGCAATAAGACAGAACGTAGGCCCTATTTCTAGTTTGGATCTAAAAATATGATTGTCATTCGATAAATAAGTTACAAAACAGCGTCATTCTGTTAGTTTTCAAAATATCAAACATCCAATATATACATTTTGTAGGGAATTGTGGAGAAATTTTTTTTGATGATGAAGCCATTATTGTGATGTCATCTGTTCATAGAACACTTTCTATGTGTATTATTTTCCCCACCAGTAATCCATCATAACTTGCAAATGACAAACAGCACAGGAACAAAACAATAAACTTAACAAGTTAATGCAGCCTCTTTAAATTTTAAAGATTAGTGTTTCGTTTTTTAACATAGCGTCTGAGTTCGGTCAAACTTTTGTCCTATCTGTCAACAAGCTTCTGAACGCCCGATGCAAAGAACGATGCAGGCTGCCACTGAAGAACAACCGACTGCATCTCGGTATCTGATGCAAATTTCTGCCCACCTAACATTTTCTTACACTAAACATGTAGCTCTAAGCTTACTGTTGGCTTTGCAAAACACTTGTCACCATATGCTGGATGCATCTCAAAGTGAACCGGATTTGTATTAATATTTTGGCAAGAAAAAACAGTAACAGCATGGTGATGTTTGTTACAGGAGAATTTCAGCGTCAGCGTCGCCGTATTTAACGTTCATAAATGACGTCACAGTGACGTCATCGTAATAAAAATTTACAAGTGCTACTCAGTACTAAATTCTGTACAAAACGTGTATATTCGATTTTTTTTACATTTGGAAGCCTAACGAAATGATACTGTTTTGTAACTTATTTAGCGAATGACCCTCGTATAAAGCCAAAAGCAATGTGCAACAAGTTTTCTGAGTTAATTTGCATTGTGCAAATATTTTCAGTTACCTGGCTCTGCTGTTGGTGGAAGCACGCCATAAACGTTGCACTGCTGAATAAAATGTTCTATAAATTGCTGCACCTGACACATCTCTTCATTAGTTTTCACCATCATCACCTGAAGTAAGCAACGTCAATGATCTGAGTAACAAAATAACAAATCGTCACCGCATGAATAGTGTACGAAACTACAGGGTGGGAACCATGAGAGAAAATATGAAAAACAGACAGGTTCTCAGATGATAATGAAAGACAAAAATAGTAACAGCAACACCAATGTTGAATCAATGGTTTACTCATACTTCTGGTTTCAGTAATACAGTAAAATCTTGGACAAATAAACAACCTATAACCCATTTCATTAGTAGTTGCAATCAAAAAACCTATAACCCATTTCATTTCTAGTTGCAATCATAGTTAATCAAGACACGAATTTCAACAATTTCAACACGGTGCAACAAAAACATAATATCAGTCTCCTACAAACTACAGCTCAGGCCTAAATGCTCATATTTAGACCCCTAAGGCGCCGACTTAACCGCCCGCCAGCCACTGAAATTTTGCTAAGCCGCCACCAGCTAGAAAAATCGCGGCTTAGCCGAAACTTGGCGGTGAAAATGCTAAGCCACCAGCACTGCAAAAGTTACGACTAGCAGAGAAAAATTTGTTAATATCAGTTTGTGTAAACATTTAAAAATGCAAAGCAGCACAGAAGTTACATCAGCAGTATCAATGACATTTAGTTTTGATTTATTTATGATGTGTGCACTGTTAAATGTTCACAGTAACTAGTAACCATTCCGTTAAAAAAAACTGTTAAGAAACGTGGCAGGAAAAAACGTTTATAAACGTTGAATAAAAAAACGTTAGACTTAATTTGTTCAACCACTTGCCTAATACCTAATGCTGTAGATGCAGTAGAGCTAAAAGTAGAGACAGAGAGAGAGAGAGAGAGAGAAAGCAAACTTTATTCAATTACATTTTCATTCCAACCATGTGATCATGTCACTGGACTAACTAAGTAAACTACCACAAAACCAAAATCTGTGGCCTATTAATTAGTTTCTAAGGTTTAAAAAAATGCTACTCAAAATTTTTGATAGAATTTTCAGTAAACGTTTTTTACGTACAGAAAGCGTTCACATCTTCACAAAAAACATTAAAAACGCACAAAAGGTGGCAGGAATAAAAAAGTAACTAAAACGTTTATTACATGTATGACGATTTGTATGTGATCTGCAAATAACGTCTGCAATAAAGAAGCATGCCGTGAACAAGTCCACCGCCGGCCACAAAAATTGCAGCTAAGCCCCAAGATTTAGCCGTGAAAATCGCAAAGTCAGCCACAAAATTAAATGCTAGCCAGCTTCGGGGTTTACTCATACTGAAAAGGTATGACAGCACCTTTTAATACAAATCACCAGACCACACACAACAAAAAACATAAATCAATTTAACATAATAAAAAATGCAATTAATAAATTTACAAAAGACGTTTTGGCTACACTGACTTGACACTGTTCACTTTTGAGCAAACAACAATGTCGATCAACTACGAAACAGAAAGGAAAGAACACTTAGACATCACAGCTCTAATTACAAAATGTCAGTAAAATTTTGCTAGTTTTTCTAAATTTATCTCATGAACTATTTTTCCTTAATCACATTTTTTCAGATTTTCCTATCTCCAACTTGAAGTGATTTCTTCCTAAAATCTGTGATGCACAATCTAGTCTACACAGTGCTTTACCTGTGACAGAGCATATGTTAGCTGTGTGTAGAGATATGAAGACTGCTTCTGCAGGGTAGAGACGTTGAGCCTAGTGCAAGCCAGTGACAGCGTCTTATCAGACACTCCCACAAACTCCATCAAATCACATATCACTGCAACGTTATCGGTCCACATTAACGATTACCAGCTACATCACAAAAGCTGTAGTTACACATAAGATAAAAAATAAAACTGTCGAAGCATTAATTTTTTAACGCATTAATTAATGCGTTATAATTGCACCCAAGCCCGTCGAGAAGGAAAGTAGGGGAGTAAATTACCCCAAACCCCGCGACGTTTGGGGAGCCCCGCGTGTAGAATAGGGCTATATTTTCAAACTTATAATCAACAATAACTGACAACATAGTTAGCATAACCTATTAGCCTGTTGTTGGAATAATTAATTATTTACAGTAGTGATGAAATGTCAAAAGTTCTATAGTTTAGTTACTTGAATTCATTTGATTGTCAAATAACCGCAGTTTAACGGAATATTGAAACTTTTGCTTTACAGAATTTTGAAAATTAACATAAATTTACGTATGTGCGTAAATTTTTTAACATATGTTAATTTATTAATGCATTAACGCGTTAATTAATGCGTTTATTTGACAGCTCAAATAAAAAATTAAAATTCGGCACCAATCTTGCAAAAAAATGCCAACACATAACACACTTAAAAAGTAAACTGTGGTCAAGTTGCACTAACGGTTTATTACGTACATATAACCAATTCAACACTTTTAATTTAAAATGTACAAAACATCAGTTTGTACACTTGTTAACAACAACATTTAAGGACTAACACATTGAAAACAGTAAACAAGAAATTTGAGCAAAGCTCACTAGACGCGCGAAAGCCTATAGCATTTCCTGTTCAGTAGTTATAGTTTCGAAAATCGCATATCATTTGGACTCAGCCCATCAGGACCATAGTACACTTCGGCCATAGGCGCGTGTGGCGTTGGCGATGGTGGCGCCTCCTTGTGAATGATATAGACTTGCGCAGCCCAATATTGCAAAAAAAATCCGTAAAACCCCCTAATTTGGCGTTCAAGGTCATCCAAGGTCATTGAATTCGGCGGCAATCGAAAGCCAGTGTACGACTTCATATTAGTGATTAATAGTAACCTAAGCCTTATCTCGCACCGTTACTGAGATACAG
>Ga0056128_1004017_pt1 | contig 18315 bp, 12 predicted proteins | sample WorMetLIZISLAND2_FD_71113 | JGI IMG/M metagenome (GOLD analysis project Ga0056128, IMG submission 71113) | Marine gutless worms symbiont microbial communities from Max Planck institute for Marine Microbiology, Germany - Olavius geniculatus... ... | reverse complement strand
TTTTGGCTGCAAAAGAGTGAATTGCGACGAAATGGATGGAGATAGACTACGATTACCTGCGAACAGGAACTGCTATAGGCTTTCGCGCGTTTCGTGAGCTTTGCTCAAATTTCTTGTTATAACAGTTGCATATGAAATATAAGAAAAACATAAGTACGTAAACACAGCGATATTACTGGGCGCTGAAATCGCGAGACCTGACAACGCGGCACCAGATATGTACATAAAAGTTTTCCAGAAAAACCAAGAAAGTGAGCAGCTGCTGTCGCAGTTCGCATCGACGTATGCAATGGCGAACTTTGACGAAGTGTCAATGGCCAAATTTCAGCACGTCTACAGCGACGCAGCATGGGGGAGCCGAGTGTTGGTTCCAGAACGTCGTTCACTGTCTGCTGAGTCTGTCGCATTCTACCATTCCCTCGGCGCTCATACGGAGTCCCTACAACCGCATGTCGACAGCAACAGCAGCAGCAGCAGCGCAGACGACGACGAGGCCAGTCAAGCGCGCGTGCCAGCGACGTCAGCGTCGGAGATTTGTTTAGTGTTTTTTTATTGAATTCATGCTATTTGACGCTGTTTAGTTGACACTTTCGTTAAAAAAACACTTGCCTTTTAGTGCTGATTAGGCGTGCGTCACGTCAAAGTTAATTTACTGTTTTGTGCCATTATACTTGACGAATTTTTCCACTTTTCAGGTTACGTGACATTAAATTTTTATGATGATGACTAAAAAGACTAATTAAAAACTGATAGATACGCTTACAAATCATATAATATTTCATACATCAAAAATTGTAGCAAACATAGGTTCATACTCTTACATTAATCGCACATTAAAACAAGTCTCGCGATGTCCACCCTTGCTACTTGTGCCACGTTGTCTGGTTTGGTAATGTCAGTCCCCGCAATTTTGATGGTCTCGAGATGTCACGTATCGCATGACAATACTCCTAAAGTTGCGGATACATTTATGAATAACTTTGTTCTGAAAACAACAAGAACTTGATAGAAGCAGAAACTTTCCACGATACTTATAAAACTGCTGGTTCATATAATTACTGCAAATTAACCTTTGCGTTGTCAGAGTTCATCTCAGCAGTCGTGTAGAGACCGGACATCAAGCCGGTTTTATTGATTACCTGTATATCAAAAACATTTGATCACATCTATACAAATGTCAAACTTTACAGATTTGAAAAAAATACACTGCAATGCAGCCGCAATGTAATATTGTGAAGTGGCAGTTTTTTTAATTGTTATTGGTGTAGTATATACGAAACTAAGCCGTTTACTGACTCAAAAATGTGAGCTGACATCGCCAGAAGTTATCACAAGCGATCAATTATTGCTGTAGATGCACTCCGCTCAGATATCGTGCTGCAGCAGTTGCCAAGAAAACTCTGGAATTACATGAAACTAATACTAGTAGTAGTCGTCATGTATGCAATGACGCTATGCAGACAGAAAGACGACTAGATGAATTTAATACTGATATAAACGCCAAAACTTATGCCGAGTTTCTTTGGTCTTTACCGAAGTAATGACGTCGTGCACAAATCGAAACGGGGGTTTACTCAGAAGTTTTTCTGTTAGAACAGATTTGCGAACAATCTGTCCCAGCAAGTCCTGCGTTTTCTTCAAAATAACCCCGTCTATCAACTGATTGTCTGCCATTCTGAACGGCGGCGTAGACTAGGTCTAACGAGTAATGAGCTTTATACGCAAACAGCTGCTGTACAATGTCTAGTGTGCACTAATTTTTACTTTACTAATCGGACTCCTCATATAAATCATTAATCGAATGTATTTGCCAACATCCAGTATACTTTCTACTGTCTTACTGTAAGCATTAATATGACGTAACAAATTGCTGTTGTTATGGGGCCGTACCGTCGTCGACGACGTTGGCGATCATGCGATGCCAGAGCAGTCTGTCCTCTGAAGCCCTATGAGGTCGAACTGTGTAGGGCTCAGGTTATCCTGACACGATGCTTACAAACCATCCAGATACTTTAGTCTCTGACGCCAGCTTGCTCTCCTCGAATTTCAGTCGCCACCAAATTCGCATAAAGTAAAACCTTTCGACCTCAAGAAGCGTATAGGCTACGCATTTAAGTTTAAATCAACAGTGGGCTATGCTTACATGTACATGCAACAAGAAAGCCCAGCTAACGCAAAGGGGAATTGTAACAAATTTTTGTATTAACAACAATTTACGATTCTCGTAGCCCTTGTATCATACATACAAATGTGAAGCTTAGCCAGACAGCTAGGTCTGCGGATGGAAGACGGAACAGGGTCCAATCTGATGGACTCTTTCCCAGAATCGGCTTTTACCGTGCTCTTTACTCAAAACATCGTTGGTTAAACATTAAGCGTTCTTGAACGCTTGTTTACTTTTTACGCGCGACAGCATGTAACTGTAGCTTTGCGCGTCTTAGCTATCGTCGAGGCGTCGTCTGTCCGTCTGTCCGTCAGTCTGTCACACTCTGCGATTGTATCAAAACGGTGCAAGCTAGGATCACGAAGTTTTTACTGTTAGCTGTGCAAAACAACTCTAGTTTCAAAATCCGTAAAGCTTTTCAAGAATTTCGAAAAAGATCATCCCGGCCAAGGGCGCTAAATGAAAGGGGGTATAAAAAATTGTGCTTTTTAACCAAAAGTCGCTGTATCTCAGAAACGGTGCGCGCTCCAACGGTACTATTAATCACTAATAAAAAGTCGTAAACGTGCTATCGATTGGCCCCGAAAGCAATAATCTTGCATGACCCTGAACACCAAAATAAAGGTTTTATTGAACTTTTTTGCGCTTTCTGACTGCGACACACATTTCAAGGGTAAATTGCGCCGAAATCATCAGCGATAAAGCAGAACAACGTGCGTATGGTTTTTTTAGCTTTAAACGTAGATTTCAATAGTACAAGTCTCGACCCTTTAGTTCGAAGAAGCCTGCTCACAAATTTTTATATTTTTATGCTTGCTCGATATGTGAAACTGCGTGAAAATGGAATCTTGGGTAAAATTGCGTGTTAATATTTCTGTACATAGTGTATTGTTTTATCGTGTCCTTTATTTGCAATTGCGGTCTGAGAATAAAAAGCTGAAAACCAGATGTTGTCAGTAAAAGTTGCATTGTTGCTTAAAAATGGAAATAAATAATATAACTTAATTAAACTTATCAACAATTACGCTTCATAAAATGTTTGTGTATATTTCAGCAAAATTAGACCACTGTTTTATAGTAATCGATGAGAATTTTGATTCTACACTGTAGATGGTAAACTACGGCACAACAGATTTGCTGTCATGTGAAAGGCTCTTGTGCCTACCACATGCAGGACTTGGTAGAGGTAGATTATGGCACTAGCGAAGCGCGCGTGATCTTTGACAAAATGTTTAACGGTACGTTATTGCAAACATTTAGGCCTAACACATTATTATTTTATTATTATTTTATTTGATTTTTATCAAAATATTTATACAATCAAGTACATCTGCAGTGTCGCAATGTTAAGTTAAGTGATCAGTTTCGACTTTATGTAGCTGCAGGGCAACGAAGAATTAAGTCAACAGTTTTACAGTTAATGAAACTGTGTGGAAAATACTGTCAGCCACACATTTAGCATTAAATTTCAAACAATTACCAATAAACAGTAACGTATACATGTTTCAAAAAGTCTAATACGAGTAAATACAATATTAGTTCAGCCGCGTTATACGTTGTTGCGGGCTTGGTTAGATGCGATATCTGCTCAAGAATGAAGATACATGTACATTAACATCTAGTGGTCCACACAAGTACGACCCTAACTTGCGTACGAGCATTAGTCGGTTGTTAAACAAATGTTTAAAATCATTGCCACGTTGGTGCTAAATTTGAAATACACTAACTGCCACACCCTAAACGCGTCGCCAAATATGGTAAGCTTTAGAAAGGTACAAGTTACATTTATGCTAAAACTAACTACTATAGTACATGCTAGTGTAGCGACACGTTCGGGGTGCGATGTGATCTTTAACAATAACTTAATCAGTCGGAAATTTATTGCAAAGTATCTCTGTGAAAGAATGTCGTACGTAGGTTGTTTGATGTAGTTATGACAAGAAAGTTAGGGGCGTGCTTTCCACTCGGTGACTATGTATTGTGTTTATATCTGGAACATGCGGACTTCAGCACGGCAGTGGGCACGGTAGACGACGTAGATCATCTGATGTCCGTCGGGACCGCGTGGTCCAGTGGTCATTGCCACGCCCCTGCCGCCGTCATCCGCCAGTTGGACCACACAACGCCGACGACCGCCGTCATCAAACTGCCAGACGCGGTGTGCGGCGGCGTCACAGACGAACACACTGCTAGTGAAGAGGTCGACACAGACGGCGCTCGGCTGCCGCAGTAGACGAGGAGTGTCGGCGCACAGTGACTGCAGTAGAGTCCCGGTGTCGATGTCGACAGCAAGCACTGCCGCCGTGTCCACCACGTACACGCGCGGAGTGGCCGTCGTCGCCAGTGCCACGATATCACCGAACCGCTCTCCCGGGTGACCGATAGGCGCGTTCATCGGCCGCATGCAACTGATAGAGCGTAGGACGGCTGTCGGCTTGTAGCGGTCGCAGACTGTCAAGCGGTTGCGATGAGCCGCCACGAAGACTCCGCCCGATGTACCATGCCGCAGTCGTGCCACGGCCACGACGTCGCCACCGACTGGCAAGTGTTTGTCGACACGCCCGGTCTGGTCGCAGATGGACACACCGCTGCTAGTGGCCACGGCCAGCGACTCGTCACGCGCTGCGTCATCAATGAAACACGCGGAACGAGCACCGACCACACGGAACGCAATCAGGTAGTCTCCATTGCGGGCGAACATCTGCACACTACCGGTATCTGCATCAACCACAGCCAGGCGACCATCACGCGCGCAGTCGATCGACGTCGGTGACCGGAACGTGCCCTGGCGACCGCTAGGCGTTTCCTCGTACTGACCGAACTGACCAACCAGCTGACCACTCGCGCCCAGGTCTCCGTCGAATACGTCGTCACCCTGGTCCTCCACGATAGGTTCATGGTGGTCGAAACCAGCGCGCAAGCCGTGGTGGTCGAAACTGGGACCCCCCGCACTGAAATCAGCATCGTAGGTTCCATGGTCGGAGCCTCCGTGCATCAACTGATGGTCGACGTCGTCGGCGAATCGCAGAAGTCGTCCTGCTCCGGCACGTGATCGCGAGAGTTCCCACAGGTCGACCTCGTCCTGCGGCGGAGGATGAAAGTTCTCGAACCTCTGCGCCATCACTCGGTTCCCTGTAGTTCCGCAGCTCATCGAATGGATCTTTGGGTCTCGTTTGATCTTCGATGTAATCTTCGCGTGTCCTTTACCGCTGCAGAGATCTGTAAAAGCATCCAACGATACATAACTCATTCAGAAATATATTACGCTACACAAAATAACATTATACATACATCACAGTTTGTAACTTATTACCAGCCACGCAGCTCGTAAGTTTAACTACATGTAGGCATGACTCCAGTGGCTATACTTCGATGCGATCTTCGCTTGTCCTTTGCCAAGAGCGGCGCAAAATTTTTGAAAGTGGGGTACAATTTCGCGAGCGAAACGAGCAAAAAAAATTTTGATTCCCACATTTGGCTTACCTGGATACATGAAACAGAACACTGCGGAGTTTTCATTATTGTAAGCACTGCATAAATTTATGACGTTTAAACACCTGCAAACGTGCTTAACGTGCACTAAGTGTAATGATAACTGTGTGACTACGGTGGCGAGACTGAAACTGCAAAAAATTGCAATTTGGTAATTTTTGAGGCCGAAAGCCGACGGCAAAGATGGACTTCTTGGAGAGGGGTCGGTCAGGGGCAGAGTCCAGGAAGCAAACGCTTTTTGGGCATAAAACTCCCTAAAATGCATTTAGTGGGTATAAATTTCATTAGTTGTACAGCATAAATTTATAATGCACTGCGTGTGCAAGGCATAAAAAAGGCGACTTTTAACATTTTAAAAGAAGGAATGACCTCTTTGTCCCTTGCCCTTGCCAAGTCCACCTAAGAATTTTCGTTACATTTTTTGTTCAGCGGAGGTACCCAGTACAGCATGGGTACAACAGCAAACTAAACTGATGTACTCGCGTACAAAAGACATCAGCAAGCTTTGCAATAATAGTAAACATGTGTGCTGAAAATAAAGATATAATTCAGTAGCATATTGACAAGCTTAGCATTGCCAACCGTGAAAGCCGACATCAGCGGATACTTTCTTCATATGGTATACGAGTGTTAGAAATAATTTATAAACCTACTATAATTTATGTCTACATAATGCATTTTTCTAAATACTGTTACAATATTTAGGAAAAACTGTATTACATATAGGCTTACACACATATTATAAATTTTTGTGAATTTATGTACCCCTCTGACCCCCTCGGTGTAAAAAAGTGAGGGGAATATGTCCCTCCAGCTCATATGGATGCGCCGCCCTTGTTCTTTGTCGTCTGCAAAATGAACCAACCGATACATAATTTATTCATAAATAGAATACGCTACACAAAATAATGTTATAGGCCTACGTACGTCCCAGTTTAAAAATTATTACCAGCTTCGCAGCTGTATCAATCAATCAATCAATCAATCAAAAAATAACCACTTACAAAAGTGACCAGTGGTGTATACAGTATATACAACACACCTAAAAACTAAAATAAAACTTAAGGATAATGTACAAAAAAAACTACTCAGAGATAAAAAAGCTCGCTAAAAGTTTCGTTTGAATGACGCAGTGTCAGATAGTTTTTGAAGTGACGGTGGCAGACTGTTCTACGCAGCTGGTGCACTTGACGCTCACAAAAGGCACAAAATAACTGAAGTAAAGTGATTGATTCATATACAGGCAGCAAAACTGTACTTTTGTCAGCAGCGCTGCGTGGCTGCAGATCGTGCAGTTCTCGCCCGTAGAGCATGTTGCGAAGACCAGAAGTCTGACTGGAATGTTTGATCGCTGCCGAGTTGACTGGCAAGCCCTGGATCGACGTCGGACCGAGAAATGTGCGATACTTGCACAGAGGACACTTCACAGTATCCGGCGACCACGCAGGGTCCGCCTGCGTCCTCTGGCACAAAATAGTCACGCTATACCACACTAATGTATGCGTTGTTTCAATTCAAACAAGTTCGATTTCGCTACACTCACAAATGTCTACTGAACGCGTGGTACACTAGGCCTGATATTGCTGTCTTTGCAGTTTTGTTTTTCAACCGTAGGCCTATAATAGCATCAAGAGTGATCTGTGCAGGTCTCTCCATCCATCCAAACTTTGGAGCTGCAAAACTTTCGCCGTGAGTTATACGCATACCGCTTATACGAGAAAAATATTCTCCAGATATATTGTGCTGCTTAACATTTCGCGCTACCGTAATTATTATAGTAACTACACAACACAAAAGAAAAAAAAATATCGGTAATAAGATGTTTGCACGACGAAGCAAACATGAAGCAAGCATGAAGCAAATGTATTGAATATACACGTGCACGACGTGTGCTCTAAGTTTAGGCCTACTTCATGTTTGTTTCATCGTGTAAACACCTCATAATTCACTCATCTGTCGACGACAGACTGTCGTCACTCGTCTCGGTCTTAAGTATACCAAACATTTATTTTATAAAGTAAGCCTATATTTGCGAATTTCTGACAAAGGAAATTGTGGGTGCTTAAATTTTTAATTTTACCCATAAATTCCCCCAAAATGTGGTGTTTAGCCCCCGCATTGTTTCTGAACAAAGTTTCCAACAAGAAGAACGTTTTCCGACATGCTATAAACCTTGGGGAAGGGGCAACTGCTCCCCTGCTAGATGCCACTGGCTGTAAGATTTATGTAGTCTAGGCTACTAGCGATGCTCGAAAAGACGGCCCTTTGGAACAGATTCAACAGGTAGGCTTATCTTCGGACGTGAATCGGGTTTACGGCTAACCTGAAATGAGCGAAATCGTGACTCGGCATCCTTGCGTTGTCGTTCGCGCTGTCCACGGAGCAGGTGCTGCAAGCAGGACTCGCAGAACGTGTGTTGGCAATGCAGTCTACGAGGACGTTGAGCGGCCGACTGTTGACTGTAGACGGTCAGGCAGATCTTACACGACAGCTCGTCGTCGTTACAACTGCTGCTGCTGTGATACCGCTGTTGACGCTGCTGCTGCGGTTGACTGCCCATCATTGCAGGTGGACCCATCCCGCTGTGGCTATACCGTCCGGTGTCGATCATAGTTTGTCTTCGCTGTAACGTTCTGTCGAAATTTAGCGCCGTTAAGTTGCTATCTATGTGCGTATATATATGGTAACACGGTACTCGCAACGGCGCCGTGTAGGCAACGCTTGGCTGATCACCGCGCGTACGCTCGCCCGTTATTAATCCTACTGCTTGGTACTTAAGTTAGTGACGTCTTGTTATTTTACTCGTGCGGTCGCCACAACACGCCGCATTACGCGTTTTGTCCGTCCCTCCGGGTTTCCAACTCGAAAACAAAACGTAGAAAAAAAATCGCGTGAACGTGCTCTGTGGCAGGAGTAACCGGTATGCCAATTTTCAGTTCTAGTTGGTGTTGGTCTTAGGCACCACCGGCTACAGATACTTCAAGCCGTATGATATTTGTTTTAAAATTTTATAACAAATATGATGCTAGACGATCGTGCGCGACTAACGACTAACTTTCATAAACTATTCTGTCTGCCAGTGAATATATCAATACTATGACAACTAGGCCTAGTCAGGTCAAACACACTGGTTTCAAATAAAAGCTATTCTTCAACAGTGCAACAGCCTTTAAAGATTAACATCAGACTGATCATAAGTAGATTCGTAAGCGAATGGAAGTAACACTGCAACGCTGAGAGAGACGGGGCGTGAATGTAAGCAGCGTGTCGCTCATGTGTGCAAGGCGTGCGACAGACGTCAGCTTCGCTTGGCTGAACACACCAGACACTGCAGACATACTAGCCAGGCAGCACATGTATTTGCACTGCGAGTATGATATAGGCCTACCCGTCATGATAGTAATACGCATAATGCAGACCGACTGCTGGTTACGAAAAAAATCATATCTTGTTAAATAATTTTATTCACTTTAGTATTATCATTAGTTCATTACGTTAACTCTGCACTCCTAATCCAGGTTTAGACGAATACCCACCTGGCAGCAGCAATCAAAAGCAGCAGTACGAAAGACAAAGATGATTCAGAAAAATGACAATCAACTAATCGGTCAATCAATCAATCAAAAGTATCAGGTTAACAGCAAAACAAATGGATGCAGATGACGAGTATGACATTCCGAAAAGCTTAGTTATGACTGAGATGTTGGCAGAAAAAAAATTAAATAGCAAAAAATTGTATTATTCACACTGCAAATGTTCTCACCCACAAAATGAATCAAAAATAACTATAAAATGCAGCAAAAGTTAATAATTAATATGTTTAAAAAGCAATATCCCAAAGAAACTGCCAAAATAAAAAATTTTCCATAAACAAAATCATTTTCGATATTAGCAATATTTTTTGGGAAATAACGCTAACAACCCTGTTCCTTTAAAGAACAGCAAATGCACACATACAAATGCTAAATATTATTAAGAAACATATACAGGTACAGAAACAAGGGTTTAAACAGTTACACTGCCAATTTTAACATGACACACCTGATTAACCACAACTGAATAAAAAAGTAATTTGAGCAAAGCTAACGTGACGCGCAATAGCAGGGGTCCTGCCACCTGGACAATCGTGTACCCAAATTTGAGGCCTCCGTACGGAAGACTCCTTGAAGTTAAGAGGTCGAAATTTAAACTGCTAAAGTGGACGTTCTAGGCTAAAAATTTCATAGGCCTACGCAGGTTGTCCAGGTTTATTTCCAGCCATTTCGGGGCAATTCACTCTTGAAATGTGGGTCACAGCCGAAAATTGCAAATAAACACTAAAGTCACCTACTGTTCAAGATTCAAGGTCATCGATGTTGACACCATTCAAAAGCTCGTCACTAGTGCTTGTTATGATAAGCAGCATGTCTGTGCATATCTGCAACTGTTTTTATGTTAGTCGAGATAACAGCGGTAAAATAACCACTTTTAGGGGGTAGCCCTATTTGATGCTTGCCGGCGCAGGTCTCCTTAAACCTAGAGGGTCAAGACTTGAATTGCTAAAATCTGAGTTCAATGCCAAAAATTTCATTCCCAGGTTGTCTTGGTCTATCTCCAGCCATTTCGTCGCAATTCAGTTTTAAAATGTGCGCTTCAGCCAAAAATTGCAAAAAAAAATGCACAAAAAAAGTCACTCAAGGTCATCGATGTTAATAAATCTTAAAAGCCCGCGGCCAGTGCTTGTTACGATAAGCGTCATGTACCACCTATCTGCAATCGTTTTCACGCTACACGAACCAATAGCAGTAAAATTACCACTTTTTAGGGGGGGGTACCCCTCTTTGATGCCCACGTGCGCAGAAGTCGAAGCTGGTCAAACATTCCTCTACAACATAGCCGCTGCAGCCGCGAAGTTCGGACAAAAAATCAGCCAGCCGAAAACCAAGGTGCTGAGTTTTGGCTATGACGCACCAGTGATCACTCTTGATAGCACTCCGCTTGAAGTTGTGCCTACCTGTGTCTACTTGGGATCCTCCACTTCCGGCGATTCCATTACATACTTCAGATGAGGTGGAATGCCGAATAGGCAAAGTATCTGGTGTCTTTGCCAGACTTAAGGAGGGTGTCTGGAAGCGATGCAACATAACTTTAATAACAAAGATGAAGATCTTCAATGTGTCGTCATCACCACTTTGTTGTACGCTTTTGAGTGCTGGACGCTCTTGGCAACCGACTTGACGAAACTAGAGGTTTTCCAGATGAGCTGTCTCCGCCGAATACTAAGGGTGGGCCTAACCCGACGCGATCAGCTACGGAATGACACGATACGCCACCGTTGCATGGAACAGCCCACCGTTGAGAAGCGGGTTCAGTAGAATCGTCTTCGATGGTTTGGACATGTAAAAGGTAAAGGTAAAGGTCAGAATATAGCTCTTAAGGAGCGAACCCCTCACAGAGCTACGGAGCGTCACTTGTCATATGGAATCACAGTGTTACCTGCCACCCGACAGAGGTGAACGCGCCCCGCCTTAACCCCAGCCAGATAGGCCGGTACTCGACACGTGTGCCGAATGGACGATTTCCGCTTGCCGAAACAGCTTCTATAGGCAGAACGTCCGGATGGTTGGCGCTGTCCTCCTAATGCGCCAAGGAAGCAATGGAAGGATCAGGTCGCTGCCGACGTGACGACTCATCTACCCAGGTGCCTTTACCGTGACCCCTTGATGGCGGCCGCCGGCATGACAGCTGAGCGCAGCGGATGGCGGGGGTTACGGTGCGACATCACCGGATTCAACCGACGTCGTGACCAATCAAGCGAGCGCACACATTCAGATGTCTCGAACGTCATTGGATAAACGCCGATCTGATCTGATCTGATCTGATTTTCAGATGATGTTTGATGGAGCTGTGTCAGTTTTAGATGTCGACATTCATTAGCTAATCAGTCATTCTGTCATATATTCTGTCAGGAAGTCAGTGTAAGTATAAGTTAGTTTTAAGTTGATATTCATTTTGTGTTATAGTCATCTACTTCGGATGGAAATAGAGGCTTTGACCTGCTTCCAGCTATTCTTTGATAATGATAATAGTTTAATAAAAAGAAAACTGCTGTCTGTTTGTGATTGACTGAAAGTTATTATGTGAGTGCAGACCTCAATGTGGGGATCCGGCAAAAAGTGGTTTGACAGATGTGCAGATAAGGATAAGGTTAAGGGATGATTATTGGTTAAAATAATAAATTACATCTTAATTACAGCGTTATCCATTATGACACCCACATATGTGCACATTCGCTTTGTACCATTAGCCCTCAAAATGTTACCAAATGTACTTATGTTTATATTTGTGTTACCGGTACACAGTCAGTTGAGGAATTTTGATACCCAGAATTATGTGTTCTTGTTTTTCATTATTGTATTTTACTTCAAAGATTATATCTGCCGTGAAAATTCACGGCAGGTAGCGATAATCGACTACTTATTTTCCGTGTATTTTCACAAAAGCATTTTTTCACTTTTAGATATATGTTGTGAAAATCTGTGTATGGAAACGTATCTATTAAAGATGAGGAAATAAATGATTAATCACACAATTAATGATTAAAATTCGGTATGGTTAAAAAATTGCATATTGATGACACTTAACTGGATTCTTTCACCGCAGTTGCTGCCAGCCTTTTGCAAGGTATATGGTTTAGACAAGGTGAGAATTTTAATGTTGCTTTGTTGCAAAGTATCTGCCGCGAGCGCGAGTCTGGCAGTGAAAAAATTACAAGCCGGTCATTGTGGGGCGAAAATGTAGACAGAGTTTAATGCCATGTTTTTGAATCATTTGCGTGTAGTTGATACATTTGAGAAATATAAGAACACGGTCACACTTTGAGACATCAGCTGATAAGCCACGGCCTCTTACCAGTGATGTGATCAGTTGCCTATAGGCTACAGCAGTTGCTAGCTTGCTACTATTGCTGGCATAATCTGATAATACTGTACTAAATAACACCGGCAATTACTTTACTGTACATTGTTTAGATGCAAATTTACAGCAGATAATGATGCTTATTTTTCATAAATTTTCACTGCAGATGACCATTTCATGCTAGCTTCCGTGAAAATTCATGGCAGATAGCGAAAATTGACTACTAATTTTCCGTGAATTTTCATGGCAGATAACACCTTGCATTTTGATTTGTGTGTAATTACAGGTAACGGACTCGAAGGGGCATGTGCTTTACAATAAAGAACAAGCAACAAAGGGAAAATTTGCTTTTACGACTGAGGAATACGACATGTTTGAAATCTGCTTCGACAGTCGCATTCCTCACGGTACATTTGCTATTGTTTAGTTGCATTTGGTTTTTGTTTAGGCGTGGAGATTGTTTCCTTATTTACTTGTTTAAGTTGTTTTGCTGCTGATGATGTGGAGTGCGGTTTAACAACTACTTGGCGGTTGTGTATATTAGAGATTATATCGATAAGCCCGATAAGTGGATATCGCCAGCCATGCTTATACTTCCGATATTGGGCCTACGATATTGCGCAGACGTCACCAGCACATTCCACCTGACTTATTCTAATGGACCGCTATATTTAGCATGCAGACGCAGGCGTTTGTGAGTAGGTAACGTTTAAACTCCGACCTCACTGTCTGCAACAGACTGCAGTGTGTGACAACTGAGAGACGTGATATGAATTGCCACCATATATATATAATTGATATGTATATATAATGGTATCAAGTACTTACAGCCAACAGCTAACAATCTTGTGAAGATGTCCATCAGATGAGTAAAAAAAAATGTTAATTTTAGCTGTTTATATGTATCAGTTGATGTGTGATGTGCCAGGTGGTAGCCATGGTAATGATCGGGAAGTGACCATCAACGTCAAACGAGGAGTCGAAGCCAAAAACTACGGCGATGTGAGATTATTTATTTTTAACTGTAGGTCTTAATTATTGACTGTGTTATTGCGTCGTGCCGTTGTTACAGTTGCGCTGTAACGCTATTATTCTGTCCTGTTAACAGTATAATTGTGCTTTTAAAATTTCCTGTTTAAGAGTATTTGATGTTTGAAATTGTGGAAGCTTGGACTGTTGAAGCATTAGGCCTAAAGCAGTTTGTATGAAAGCCAGGGCTATGGCCGTCGAAGAAGGTATAGGCTCAACATTCCGAAGAGCTGCCATTCCGAAAGGCCACCGCAGTTAAGGATAGGGTTAGAGTTAGGGTCAGTGTTAGAATTAGTTTAGCATTTAATATATACGGTTTCATCATCTACAGATTTAATCTAAATCAGGTTTTTAACCACCCGTCAGAATGGTGGGTGCTTTCATAATGGTGGACCCAAATCCCCAGATACAGACTGGTGTGACTAAAACAGTAGTGTACCAGTATACTGTGTTACGAAAAACTGCACCTGCTGTATCAACTACACTCAGCACACTGGCAATAAATACGATCAGATCAAGTATGGAAGATTAAGATTAGGGCTAGGGTTGGTGGTTAGGGTTAGGGTTAAGGTTAAGATTCGGACTGGTTTAATGATCTAATCTGATTTTAGTACGGGTACGGTCGGTGTGATGTTTTCGTGACACCGGCGTTATAAGCTTATGCCACACATAGGACACGAGTTTCCTGATACTTTTGAAAATATGAAGTATGATAGACCCTCGGGGTCAAGGCAACTGGATCTGGATCCGGATGATAATAATTGCCAATCTCCTGCTGGACATTGCAGCAATAGAGTATGCACATTTATGGACTGAGCTGGCGTCTGAAGGATGGTACTGATCTAGCCAATGAGATGATGGAATCTGGTAGTGAATTCCACCAATAGTACTCAGAATTTAACTACTGATAGAGCATGGTCCAAGATCTCATGTGGTAGGTGGACTGGTGGAGTAATGCATATGTGATGACAGATTTAGGAGTGTCCTAGTTAAATAAGTCACAAGTTCAGTAAAACTTTGCAGCATTAAAATTTGTTTTGTATGTGATATATTGCTTGCAGTTTCTGTGTAGTCTGCGCAACAGTTTGGAATTTGGTGTTGGTCATTGCACAGTTCTGGACTATTCAATGACCCTTGAACAGTTTAGAGACCAACTCATGTTGTCTTCTCCTTAGTGTGTTAAAAGTTTTTTGCCACCTATGCTGTAAGAGCCATGGCTTTGTGTGGGTCCCAGGTCTTATTCAGATTTGATACCTTTCTTTTTCCACTCACTCACTGCAGGAGCCATGGAACTAAGTTAATGATGTCTAAACTGAACGGAAGTGAACTGACTGATTCCGCGTGCAGATTGCTAAGGCGGAGAAACTGAAGCCGATGGAAGTGGAGCTGAAGAAGTTGGAAGATCTTTCAGAGTCCATCGTCAACGACTTCGCCTACATGCGAGCCCGTGAAGAGGAAATGAGAGATACAAATGGTAAGTTCTGACATAAAGTAAGTACTAAGTAGGGTTAGAACATACCAGGCAAGCTTCCCAATATCATTAGGTTCTGGTAATGTTAGTACCCAGTACCAATAGTTAGTAAAACATGTATGCAGTGAAGTGCTGAACGTATCATTTTTCAACAAATATATGGCATACATGTATACAGCACTTGCCTTAGTAGCCTACCGATACTATGGCTACCGGTGTTAAAGTGACTGCATACAGTGTAAAAACTAATAGCACTGTTCATTACTTGTCATCCCCTGGAGATGTTAGGACTCTAGCTTTTTTGCCTACTCCCCAACTTTTCTGCCATCATCTGTTTCCTCAACTGCTGCACCACTGGCATTAAGATGTCTGAGTATTGGGTATGACAATCACCGAAAATATCTGGTGAACATTGGGTGATACTCCAGTATCAGCAGTATCATTCCAACCCAAAAAGTAAGGATTAAAATAATGTCTTTGAAGAACATGGGTAATTGCCTATCAATCTGTAAATAAAATGAATGTCACTTGTGGCTATGGTGTTGGGTTTATATAATTAGATTTGGCCACTTTGATGCTATGATGATCTTGCTTTTATCATCCATCAGGAAATTTACTTATCCTGTAAAAAGTTCTGTTTTGACAGTACCAAAAAGTGGGCTATAAGTTGGTCATATGTAAATGCTGGTTATCCTTCAGACACTACATTAGTTGCAGCAGTGGCTGGCCTATCTAGGCAGCATGCCGTGTCTTGTGATTTTTTATTCATTTGAAACTCTTGGTTGCTCAGGTGATGTAAAGGGTATTTGATCTGTAAACACTCCTGTCACCAAAAGTTCACAAAAGTAGACTGTTAGTAGTGGCAGCAGTGTTAAAAAGCATGTTTTAAGAGCCCAACGTAGGTTTTGGGTTATTTGTTGGTTTTAAGTAATTAGAAAGAATACTGCTAAGTACTGTCCACATGAAATAAATGTCCAAAAACTTGCAAATAGTGCAGTATTTCATTTTTTATGGAGCAAAACACTAAAGTCTGATTAAGTTTTTAGGGTTGCTTTATCCGATACCACCGACTGTGCTTATTTGTGTGTCTCAACTAGTGATGACTCGATATCAGGATTTTAATTTCGATATGATATTGATATATGATATTTAGTTTTTCTCAAAAAATTGTGATATCGATACGATGTCAATATTTTAAAAAAATATGTAAGTCACTTTTTAGCAAACATGCTTGTGTAAACAAGCACATTCAGTGAAAATGCGGCAACTGTAAACTAATGATAACAGACATAAACGTTAACAATTATCGAATGGAACTACACTCATGGTGCTGTTTTGTAACTTCTGTGAACAATTAATTATTTGATGTTCAGTTATTTACTGTATGAAATTACTGACTATGCAAATATTGAAAAAAATATAAACGATATAAGTCTACATTTTTTCAACATTGCGATACGATATATCTAAAACAGTCTATCAATATTTTCGATATATTGAGTCATCACTAGTTTTTACCCACTTGCTGGTGGTAATGAATTACCATGTGTAACTGTGTGTCTGCATTACAGAGTCCACTCACTCGCGGGTCCTCTACTTTTCCATCTTCTCCATGTGTTGTCTGCTTGGCCTTGCCACGTGGCAGGTCCTGTATCTCCGTCGATACTTCAAAGCCAAAAAGCTTATTGAGTAGTTTATTCATTACTGCTGCTGCTGCTGTTGTGATGACAGTACCGCTAAGTTTCATATGTCTGTGTTGCCGTTTTTGTCAAATGTTTCTAGGACTATTTTGGCCGTGAATGGCATCTTAAGCCCAAATTTTATTATGCCGACTTTGCGACTTTCACTGAAACTTTCCCACGGGGAAAGTCGTGGACACAAATCATGAAAGTCCGCAACACAAATCATGTCGCCGACTTTCATGATTTGTGTCGCAGACTTTCGTGATTTGCATCTGCGATCACGGACTTTGTCGCCGACTTTCCCCATGCATTGTAACGGACCAAATTCCATTAGACCGACACAAACGGGTTTGTTGCGGATTTGTCACGGACTTTGTCGCAAACATCTTGACATGTCGAGATTGTTTTTGTCTGCAACTTTTATGATTTACATCCACGACTTTCACCAAAATTTCATGAGTTAATGATTTGTCACAGTTTGTGTCTGCAACTTTTATGATTTATGTCCACGACTTTCCCCACTAAGAATTTTTGGTGAAAGTCGGCGTAATGGGATTTGGGCTTTACAGGGTTTGTGCAGTGTGAACAGTTACGTAAGTTATGATTTCTGGAGCTGGAAATTTCTGGAGTAAGTCAGTGATTCTGGAAATCTTTAAAAATATTACATGTGGAGTCCTGGACTTACAGCAAGGTTAATTGTCTTAATTCGGTTTGCTAAGTGAAATGGATAATTTTTCCTGAAAGCACAGTATTTTGGTTTTGGAAACCCCTATTTTTTGGTGTCTTGGGGCGTCATGAAGAACAATGTTGGCAGGTCTGTGCGAACCCTGGCTTGACTCGAGTGCCAGTACTGTCTGACGGTGTCTGTTGCTTTATGTCTACTGAAAATGTGCTCAGGCAAATTTAATATAGGAAAATTTTAGAGTACACAAGGGTGGATTTAAAAAATTCATTATATGGCAAGTTAAAAGTTTTTACCTCAGCCATAAGTATTATGGGATATTTTTTGAGCCGCCTGGGATTAGTGCAGAGTGGATTTTTTCTTTGATTATTCTGTGCCTGAGAAACAGCATTATTAAAGTGCGACTAACTACTTTATACCTTTAATGCTATGACACTGTTACATGGACACAGGAACAATGTTTGACTTTTTATAATTCCATTAATCCGCAAAGAATGATTAGCGGCATGGGATGAAGGTGACAGTGGGACAAGTTGACAAAGGATGGGTGATCGTTTTTTTTGTGTATATGAGAATGGATTAATTTGTCAGCATTTTAATTTGTTGCCCTGTTCCGGCTGTCTACTTGGTGTGCATAATGCATGCAAATAACGCACGGACGTTTGTCATTGGTGGAAAGCGTAGGACAGATCACAGATGTCTTTTGTGTGTACTGTGTATTTTACAACAGTTGCCAGAACTAACCTGAAATAACTGTGGAAAATATATCACTTAAACTAAAACAAAGTATATATACACTCTGTGTGTGTTTGGTATCATTTTATCTCCTGCATTTTATGCCCATATTGCTCTGGAGATAGAATAAATTGTTGTAAATGGTGATCTCTCCTCCCCCCCC
>Ga0056128_1004016_pt1 | contig 18316 bp, 11 predicted proteins | sample WorMetLIZISLAND2_FD_71113 | JGI IMG/M metagenome (GOLD analysis project Ga0056128, IMG submission 71113) | Marine gutless worms symbiont microbial communities from Max Planck institute for Marine Microbiology, Germany - Olavius geniculatus... ... | reverse complement strand
GTGACTTTGCTACCGGGGGAATTTCACCCCTCTAAATTTCCCCCAATCGGACTTAGGGCGCCGGGCGGACTCACGTTGGGCTTTGCCCCAAATTTCTAGTTTAGGTGGGTTTTTTTAGCATGTTTTTACGTAGGTTTACCCAAATTTGATTATCTGCCTGGGTGTCTGAACCCACTGGATGCTATTGAAATGCATTTGTCACGTGTGTTCACTGTTTAGTGCTGAACCTGACACTGATAGACCTGCCGGGAATGACCAAAGTTCCAGTCGGTGATCAGCCTCCAGACATTGAGATTCAGATCAGGAACATGCTGCTCGAGTTCATCACTCCCGAGAGTTGTTTGATTCTTGCCATCACTCCGGCTAACTCTGACCTGGCCAACTCAGATGCTCTGAAGATTGCCAAAGAAGTTGACCCACAAGGTGTATATTTTTTATTCTCTTTAATTTAAATTTTATTTATTTAATTTTTGTTATTATTATTTTCTCATTTTTGTTTTTTTTCTGTACTTTGCGAGTGTGATTTTAGTATTCACTAAAAATAATGTTTCTGAATTATACCGAAGTTGGGTGTTTGATGGTTCGAGCAGTAGGTTTGCTGCAGAGTATGAATAATTGAATCACTGAGTGCTTTGATGCATTTGGTTGGGAGGTAGGAAGAGCATTTGACTTTTTAAAAGTCTTTCATCAACAGAAATTTGATTTTGGAGAGCTACATAACTTGAATTCACTTAGTAACTGGACCACTGGTCAGCTGAACAAAAGCCAAAAACAGTGATATAGACATCCCTCAGTATAGTTTGGGCTCTGTGGTGTCAGATTATTGCAATAATTTATTCATCGTTATTGTCTTAGTTTTAAGGTGGGGGGTGAAAACATGGTGGTGGTTGATGGCTAATGTTTTGCTTTCAGATCTCATTGATAAACAAACCTTGCCTGCATGAAAGCAGTGTGAAATAGATGTGTGTCTGTTTGCCTCTCCATAGAAATGTTGCTATTATTGTGTCATATGCCAATCAGTGTGCTGTAATGGCACATATGACTGCCATTTGCTGTAGTTTACTCTATCTGCAATGTAATGTATTGACATCCAGGCTTGCGCACAATTGGTGTTATAACTAAACTCGACCTAATGGACGAAGGAACCGATGCAAAGGATATTTTAGAAAACCGCTTGCTGCCTCTCAGGAGAGGTAAATCCAGGATTATTGTGCTTGTTATTAAGAATTTGAAATGATGTTACATGGATCTGATGCTTACAGTGTTAGTTAATGATGGCAGTTACAACATTCATTGTGTAGTCTGTATTCGATTGATACGATGGATACTGAATCTGAGTGGGCAAACATTAACCTCATCAATTTGCCATCATCGTCATCATATAGCAAGTTCATGGTTCCTTATTTCTAAAGCCGTTTACTGGCTGCATTGTTTTTTTCACATTGGCATCTTGTTGCTATTGATGTGTATTACTGTCTGTGTTAAAGTACAGATGGTGTGGTATGTGTGTTCACTTACAGTTTCATGGTTCTCAGAACTGATAAGTGTGGTGTGGTGTTTTGTTTAATAGGGTACATCGGGGTAGTAAATAGAAGCCAGAAGGATATCGAAGGCCGAAAGGATATTCGAGCTGCAATGGCTTCAGAGCGAAAGTTTTTTCTTTCTCACGTTTCTTACAGGTACATACTACATAGGTAGAATGGGTTCTTTTTGCTTCCATAATCTTTTGTGTCCATAATCTTTTATTGTTGCAGTCTTATTGCATATAGTCTGGATGGTGTATTTGTGCAGTGAGTGCCAATGAAAGCTGGGGGATAAACAGGCACTAGGCTCTGTGGTCTTGCAGTGTAAGCTGGTGTTTTGCTGACAGCTAAGGAAACGGAGATCAGTGCTGTCTTATAGGATTGGATCTTGTGGCTCTAGAAGGAATATGGGTATGCACTATGCATGCACTGTAGCAGTGCAAGAAATTGCCTGGGTGACCATCTCCAAAATGACCAACCATAAAACTTCAAATAAAAGTGTATTCTGGATTTGGCATTTATTTATGATACACCTTCAGTTCATAGTTCTACGGCATATCGTGTCAAGCAGGATGTTAAACCTTGCTCGCTCACTCACACACTTGAATCACATTGGCTGTGTGTCTTATTAACTTAGCAGGCACATGCAGTGCACTGTCGTCTTGCAGTGTAAGCTGGTGTTTGGCTGAGAGCTAAGGAAATGCAGGTGAGAGCCATCCTGCAGGCATCGTGTATCGGGAAGATGCAGCTACTTAGTCCCGTTGACTCGGTGCTTGTGTTGAGCAGACACATGGCTGACAGGATGGGAACGCCGTATCTGCAGCGTACATTGAACCAGCAGCTGACCAACCACATCCGCATGACTCTGCCAAGCCTACGCAACAAGCTCCAGTCCCAGCTGCTTGCTATGGAGAAGGAAGTCGAAGAGTACAAGAATTTCCGGCCTGACGATCCAACAAGGAAAACTAAGGCGATGATGCAGTGAGTACCTATTCTGTGTTTTGTGTTCAATATCACGTTTTTCTGTAAAGGTTAAACTTTCTGTTTCATTATTATGTGTTTGTGCGTTGCCTGGAAAAGCCATCCCCGAAATCACAGGTGGGTTGTTAAACCCTACTCACTCACTCACTTGCTGACATTTTATTTTCACATGCCACTAACTTCAAATGATACCTCCTCTGTCATTGCTGCTGAATTACACTTGCAGAATTGTGAATTTTTGGTCATTATGTTTGCCAGCTGTGGCTGAGCGTTAATGCACTTTATTTTGAAGACTGAGCTTTTTACCAACAGTGAAAGCAAACAGCTGACATGGTTTTTACGCATGAAAGCAGCTACTGCTTTAGCGCATCTTAGCCCTGGCAATTTTCTCTGTCCATCTGTCTGTCACATGAGTGGACCAGTCAAAAATGGTGCAAGCTAGGGTTGCCAAATCTTTACCATCGGCTGCCTGGAAGACTTTAGTTTCAAGAACTGTAAAGCTTTTTTAGAAAGTCGAAAAGGGTCACCCCAAGCGAGGGCGCTAAATGAGAGGGAGGTGGGAAAAGTTTGTGATTTTCAGCCAATAAGTCGCTGTATCTCAGAAATGCTGCAAGATAGGGCATAGGTTATTATTAATCACTAATAAGATGTCGTACACTGGCTTTCGATTGGCACCAAAACCAATGACCTTGGATGACCTTGAACGTTAAAATAGGGGTTATTGTGGATTTTTTTGGTGATTTTGGGCTGCGAGACACGTTTCAAGAGCAAATTGTGCTGAAATCAGTTGAGATAGACAAAGACAAGCTGCATATGAAATTTTTAGCATTGAACGCAGATTTTGATGGTCTAAGTCTCGATTTTCTAGGTTCAAGCAAACCTGCGCACAATGGCATCAAAGAGCGGTACCCCCGTAAAAGTGGTTATTTTACCGTTGTTGACCAGTCTTTCGTGAAAACGGTTGCAGGTCACCATCGGCATGCTGCCTATCACAACGTGCACTAGTGATGAGCTTTTTAGTCGTATAAACATTTATGGCTTTGAAAGACCCTAAACTTCTAAAATAAGGGGTTTTGTTAATTTTTGCAATCTTCAGCTGCAGCGCACACTACAAAAATGAATTGCAACAAAATGTCTTTAGATAGACTGACAGTTTGCGAACAGGAACTGCTATAGGCTTTTGCGAATATTATGAGCATTAGCTAAACTTTCTTGTTGCCACTATTTACACCAATTTTTAATGACAGTCATCATCGTCATTATCATTGATGGGTTTGAGATGGCCCAAATAAAAGTAAAGTGTCAGATAAGTTGATCTGGATATGAATAATAAAATGGAAAAGTCTGGATAGGATATGAGTCTCTGTAAATGCTTTTTAGATTGATTGAATCTGCAAATCTGTTGCCACTTAGCTGTATGTTTTGTGTTTTTTTTGTTTTGTTGATTCTGTGATGTGTTTTTGCTGTTTTGTTTATGATAAATGCTTTATAAATACTCATTTGTTAGTGTCACTGTTAGTAGGTAGATTTTACACCGGCATTTTGACAGTGTTGTCAAACCCATAGTGATTAGTGTTTTTCATGTTTCAGTGCTTGTGGTTCTTCAGTGCTGCTACATGGCCACTTCCACCATTTGAAATACCTTTTCTTCTTGTTCTCAAGTGTGCTCCCATTTGCTGTTTTTGTCACAAGCTTGAAACTTTTTTCTATAATGTAGCTTTTAGGCTATCTTAGTGCCTGCCCTTGTGTTTCTGTTTTGGCAGACCACATTGTGCATTATATTCATTTACTTTCTCACTTACTTTATTGTAAAAGTTGTACTTTTTTGAGCAGTAGAATCGTGTGTTAAAGCAGTAGGTTGGGCAGACAGTTGCAGATTTCCAACAGAGGAGATTATGGGTGATCAGTATTTCAATTTTGCCTTCAAATTTCCTTCAGCTTGTTTTTTACCTCAAAGTTTGAATTTTTGGATGAAAATTTTCGAATAGGAAGAAGATTCTCTGTCTGTTTTCTAACAGCCAAAGATTTGCCCTCTCCCTCTACTCCTGTGCCATGATGCCACTGTTTTTGAGACTGGGCCTAACTGGTGAATTGGCAGCTGCAGGATGGTAACATTATTTAATTTTTCATTTATTTAATTAATGTAATTAATTAATTTATTTAAATTATTATTTGTTTAGTTAGGGTAGAGTATTGAAGGTGCTGGCTCAGAGATTTATGCTCGCAAGCTGTGTGGTATTTCTGTAATAATCATAACTGTAATCAGGCTCATTGAGAATGGAGGATGGGAGTAAGTTACTCTGGGCCCCGCAACATTTGGGGGCCTTGTTATCACTCAATAATATAAAGTACACTAAAATGCACTATTTTAAAAAGAAAAATTCAAAAAAAAAATTCTTTTCAGAGGGGCCCTGCAAGAATGTTTCCCCGGGCCCCGCTGTGGCTCTCGATGGGCCTGGCTGTAATAATACAACCCATCTGTATGATGATGATGATGTAGGATGGTGACAACATTTAGTCAGGAGTTGGAGAAGAGTATTGAAGGTGCTGGCTCGGAGATTGACACTCGCGAGCTGTCTGGTGGAGCCAGAATCAATCGCATTTTCCACGAACGCTTTCCGTTTGAACTAGTTCGTGTGAGTAACAGTTATAATACAAGTGTTCCTATTTTTGGATAAATCGATAACTGTATTTTACAAATTAAATTCTTTAAACTGTGATTTTTATTCATTAATTTATTTGTTTATATTTACAAATATTTACTAATTAGTAAATAAAGATTGTATTTTGATGAATGTATACAGCTTGTTGGTATTTCTGTTGCCTGGCTTTGGACTGCTTGGAAAGACTCATGCACGAAATGACCTACTGAGTATCATGAGGGATGTCAAATTTTCTTACTCACTCAAGTTTAGTTTTTTTTAGCATCATGTTTTATGCTGTCATTGACATAAGATATTATTTTCATAATGTGTATTTTGTTGCCAGATTGAATTCGATGAAAAGCAGCTGAGACGTGAGATAACTTATGCTATCAAAAATATTCACGGCATCAGGTATAAAAACCATGATTTACCAGCTAGTTTGCTAATGGACATACGGCACTGTTGTTTCCAGTTGAGCCGAATTAGCTGGCGAACTTGATTTCTCGCACATGTTAGCTTGACTTACGGGCTGGGTGGTCTAACATTGGACTCTACCCGAAATTTCTAGTTTCCGGCTGATGTATATAAATAGTTGAAAAAGATTTTCAGTATAAAGTGTTTATGTGCTTGTATTGCGAGTTGATCAGATTTTTCAGAGTATTCAGAATAAAATTAAGGCCATCAGAGCTGTGTAGCATCACCTGCCATATGGGATCACACTGTGTTACCTGCTGCCCAACACAGGTGAATGTGCCACACCTTAACCTCAGGCAAGGCAGCTGGTACTCAGTTTACCTATAAAGGCTGAGTTGACCTTTGTGGTTGGTTATCCAAGTGGTAACCACTTGATAGCAACTCCGTCGTATTCGAAGGTCACTTGATTCTGACTCGTCTGCGACACTCGTCCATGCCTTCATGTCATCCCGCGTGGATTACTGCAATGTAATCTTTGTTGGGGCGCCGAAGAATGTAACAGACAAGCTACAACAAGTGCTGAATGCGGCCGCACACATTGTCAGTGGCACACGGAAATATGATCACGGTCTGACGGATCTCATGCACAATGAGCTTCATTGGCTTGACGTTCCAGATTGAGTGAAGTACAAGCTGGGTATGCTGATGTACCGATGCCAGTACAACCAAGCACCTCAGTACCTGATGGACCACTGCTCGCCAGTCTCTGACGTTTTCCGACAGCATCTGCGTTCGGCCAGCTGTCACCAACTTTCCATGCCACGTCATCAGCTCAGCACTTATGGCCGTCGGGCGTTTTCTGTTGCCGGACCAACTCTCTGGAACTCACTGCCTGATGACCTACGTGATCCGGAATATTCTGCAGACATTTACAGACAGTCGCTAAAGACGTTTTTGTTTTCAAAGTGCTAGTGTGTTCAGCGCATTAGAGGTTTTGACTTTAATGCGCTATATAAATTTACATTTGACATTTGATAGCAATGAGTTGAACCCACAATCTAATCTCTTGATCTCAAGTCTAACGTTCTGACTGTGTTAAGTTGATGACACACTGACCATTGACTGGTACCAGAAACAGGCGCCTGAAACTGGTCAGTGTGTCATCACTATTAGACCTTCAAGCCGCAAAACCCGTGAGAAAGCTGAGCAGTTTGTTTGTGCTGTCACAGAACTGGTCTGTTTACGCCAGACATGGCATTCGAGACAATTGTTAAGCGCCAGATAGAACAGTTCAAGACACCATCAGTGAAGTGTGTTGACATGGTTGTTGACGAACTCTCCAAAGTTGTCCACAAATGCACTGGAAAGGTAACATATTCGTCCGACCTCATTCTGGTTGGAGCATTCCATCTCAGTTTTACGGATTTGGTGAACAGGTTAAATTTGATTGTGTATAGCTGTTGTGGAAACCCATCTCACAGCTGCCATACATGAACATCACTCGACAGGCTGGTATTATACACCGTGGGCCATAAAAAATGTGGCACTTTACTTAAATTGTCTTTATCTTCGCCAATTATTGACCAGTTTTCAAAATTCTTTCACTGGCACACTCTGCAGACAATTTGCAATAATGCGGTTAGTATATATCCCACCACATGGTAAATGCATTTCTACACTATCTTGTGAAATATAAATGTAAGCAAAAACTAACGATAATAACAAAAAATTAAGTAAATGAAAAAAACGTTTCAGACCAACATTGCGATGAATGATTTGTATGACACTAGACTGTGTTAGACCCACACAGTCTAGTGTCATACCTCCATTCACTGCAATGTTAGTCTGGAGTGCTTTTTTTCAATTTTTGCCAAAATGTTTTTTTGTTATTATCTTTATATATGTATATTTCATTGATATTTTACAAGATAGTGTAGAGATGAATTTATGGTGTGATGGGATCTGTAATAATCACATTATCGCAAATTGTCTGCAGAGTGTGCCAGTGGAAGAATTTTGAAAATTGGTCAATAATCGGCGAAGATATGGACAAAAGTAAAGTGGCACGTTTTTTATCGCCCACCCTGTACATGTCTCCATTGCTGTTTGAGACCAGTCTGTTAACCACTACACTACATCGCCACACCACTGAATTATTGGCTGTCTGAATGGCTTAGATGAGTGATATGTGGTTATTTCCACTATTTCTCAGTGGATTTCCATCGTGTTATATCTAGTACTTTGCTGCAATTTGTGACACAGATGTCAAGGTTTCCACACCTGCGAGACGAGACTGAGAGAATTGTAAACACCAGAGTACGAGAGGACGAGCAGAAAACGAAGGAACAGCTGCTGCTGATGATTGATATTCAGCTGGCATACATGAACACAAACCACGAAGATTTCATCGGCTTTGCAGAGTATGTGTTTTGCATGTTGTTGTTGCTCGTTTTTTGCTGCTGAAATTCTTGTTAAACAGCATTTATATCATGTACCGAATTTTTACCATTTTTGACACAAAATTAATCGCTTTATTGGCTGTCTTTCAGGATGACGTTGGGTACGACATGTCGTCTGTCTGTCACTCATCTGTCATCTGTAACCCGTGTATTTTGGCTATAAAATGGTAGGTTTACTGGAAAACTTGTTACAGGATGAATTAGTTTGGTGTAATGGCTTTTTACCTGCAAAATCTCAGCAATCTAGTGCAAAGGGAACATCTTCAAATTTGGGGTTGAACAAAGGTGGGCTAAGATAATGTGTGTTTTTTAACCAATAAGTCATCATATCTCAGAAACGGTGAGATATAAGGCCAAGGTTGCTATTGATGACTAATAGGAATTCACATAAAGCCCTTTCAGGTGATGTGAAAATCATTGACCTTGGACAATTTTGAAAGGTTATTACACACTCTGCTATCCCAATCATGTGTCTTGGAGCTCGCCACAAAATTTGAAAGACAATAGACCCATACTGTCAGCGGTGAAAATGTAACCCTCATAGTCCACTTTCTGCGACCAGAAGTCAGACCTGGTCTTTGGATGTAAGCAGTATAGTTGGCCTACTCTAGTGACAGCTGGGCTTTTTGTAAAAGTTTGTGATTTAAAAAAATATTTTTCTAACTAATATTCCTGTATGATAGTACGTAAGAAAAATAGTACGATATTGTTTTATCTCGGTAAGCGTTATAAATTTATTTGCACATGCGCTAAAGTTAAATGTATTGGTGTTTTGTGGCTTACACTGTATAAGATTGCATTCTGTTGTCCAACATAATTAAAATTTGAAATTAAACACTATTCTAAGCAGTATATAATATTGATTTTTATATGCTAATATTGTCACTGAGAATAATATGTAATTCCGTCACTGTATATAATTGTCGTTTGTCAGTGCTGAACAGAAGTCGGAAGCTACCGTTAAAAGAAAAATGGGGAACCAGGTACATGTCCTAATGTACCATAATGTTACATGTAATCGTTCATCTAGTTATTTGTTGTATGATTTGCAGTGTAACGGATGTCAGGCATGCAGTATGGCTTCATTCATAATATTTCTCACAAAGAAGCATTCTGCTATTATCTTGAGACCTGTCTTTTTGTTGATACAGCTGTAACTAACAAGCTGATGTTGACTTACGTGCGGTTGGCGGTTTGTTTCTCGCAGCGTGTTTGTGTATTTTTAGTTAAGTAGTTAGTTACCTAACTATCGGTTTACATTAACTTGGTGATTTGCTTTGGACGCATTTCTGAACAACATACTTTCCGTTTGCTAACTGTTTGGTAAACTATTGTTGCTCGGCAGTGAGCCCATGGCACTGAATACACTAAGCTAGTGCAGTCATGAATATTAATGATTGCAAGCACATGTCGGCCAGCATGGCAATTGCAGCAACACCTTTTTGTCATTTTCATGAATGGATTTTGTAATAAGGACCTGTAGTAGCAAAGATCTCTGTGAATGTTTTGAATGCATTGCTGTGCCATTAAGTCGGTGTATAGTATCACATACTTCATAATAATTTATATAATGCAACTTTTATTGTGCCTTTTGCAAGCAGTTAGTCAGTCGATGGTTAGCTAACTGGATGAGGTTGCCCGCTAAAGTTGGTGGCCAATGGCCATTTCAACCAATGGTTAAATCTGTCATTTAGTGACTAACATAATTGACCAGTTAGTAACCAGAAATGCTTCTTAAATTTTAAAAAGGTAAAAAGTATCTATAGCTCTTGATATGAGTTTACAGCTACAGATTTAATCTGTCATATGGGATCAAACACTGTTATCTACTGCCCACCACTGGTGAACGCCCCCCCCTCCCAATTCAGCTTAACCCCAGCCAGACAGCTGGTACTTGATTTACATAGCAGCACAGAGATGAAAAATCGAGTTTGTCTTTGTGCTTGGCTATATGCCAAGATCTTTGGCCTGACCAACTGTTTTATATTTCACAAGTTACATATTGCCCTAATGTCTTCCAGGTTTTTTTAGCAGTGCTTAGCAAATGATTTTGAATTGTCTATTCATTGTTGCCATTCTGCATATTTACAAATAGTTGCAGTCAGCCACTGAGGCTGTCAGAAACTGGGATACAGCTGATTGATAGGTATTTTAATCATCTGCTGTGTGTGTCTTTGTGCAAGGTGATTCGCAAAGGCTGGTTGTCAATACGGAACATTGGTCTGCTGCGAGGAGGCTCCAGGGAATGTTGGTTTGTGCTGACTGCTGAGAATCTGATCTGGTTCAAAGATGATTCGGTGAGTGTGTTGACTGGCAATCACTTGCTGCTGTATGTTAGTTTTAAAGATGACTGTTGTCAGCTGATCTGTGTATTCTGTAGTTTATTTCTGTTGCACACTGAAGGAGCGAGTTACTGTAACCAGAGTGTATAATGTTGTTTTATGCATAATGTATAATAAATTTATTGCAGTTTATTAGGACTCGTGGAAGAACACCGAACAAGCATTAGTCATCGATTCAATTCATATCTGTGTAATCTGTGTATATTGTCACGAGTATAAGTGTAAATTTTGTTTGCAGAAAATTTGAGCAGTAGTTAATCCACCTGACTTCGTTGAAGCTTGTTGTCAGCATGTTGATTAGACTTGCCAATCCAGGATCAGAGTGCATTGACATAGGATTGAGTACAAGACCGATGATATGTTCCGTTTAATGTTCTGTTTATCCGATGTGATTAGCTTTATGTGAGCGTGATGGGGTGGAGCTGTGGCGTGTAGCATGTGGGTGGTTTCTTTGGGTGTTCTTAGTACCTCGGAAGTTATGACTTAATGGGGCTTTACAAATTTATTATTATAAGGTCAGACAGTTTTGCGCGTGCTGCAGAATTTCCAGTCAAGCTGCAGAATTTGTTCTTTTCAGCGGAATTTTGATATTTCCGCGAAATTTTGCAGAATTTTGCCACAAGTTGAGATTAGTATGATTGTCAACTTGATAACGTAATTAAATAGACTAAATATACCATGGAAGAATCGAACTGAACTGCCTAAGTCTGTGAGCCCTACATCGCAATACGGCACAGTTGTAAATAAACACAATGCAACTTGACATACTGCACTTTTAAAAAGAAAAAAGATTGATAGTATTCTTTGACCCGCAGCCCAGCATAAATGAGCACAATGCTAGCCTTCAATAACTGAAGTTTTTTGACAGGACAGAGCTCAGTTCCTCACAAACATAAGGCCGCGGTAAACTGCGGAATTTGGATGATTTAGCCATTGCGAGCTGCGGAATTTTGCGAACTGGCCTGCGGAATTTGGCAAAATTTTCCACAGAAAACTGTGGGCCCTAATTATTATTGTTGTTTGTGACAGGAGTCAGAGATGAAGTATCGACTTCCACTTGACAATCTGAAGCTGCGTGACGTTGAGTCCGGATTCATGTCTCGCAGTATACACTTTGTACTGTTCAACACTGAGTCCAGGTAATTGTTCACTTCTCTCACGTTCAACAGTTTAGCAGGAGTGCCATCTAGTTTCATTTGCGTTGTTGCAGTGTTGTGATCTGTGGTGTACTTGTAACCAATATCTGCTGGGTTGGCAGGACCTCATCCCCGTTACGAAAGTCAACTTCCCAATTGATCTTGGCCTTGTGTTAGAAACAGTCGCAGCCAGTCATATAACTCATGGCTCTGTGGTTAGATCAGTCAGCACATGTGCAACTGCTTGCATTTCAAATAGCCTGACACTGGTAAGCCATTGTTGTTAGTGTTCTAACAGCTGAGCACAGTGATGAGCTTGCAAGCGGTATGCTGTATTGAACAGCACTGTTATCAGTTTACAGTGGATTTATGATGGAAGATGTGCATTAGAGACACTTGTAGTTGCGCTTTACAAATATACTTTTATTTGATTTGATTTGGTGGCAGCTGGTTAGCGGTGCCGGCAGCAAGTTTCATGTAAATGGTTCTGCGATGGCAAAGCTGTGAGGATCGGAGTGGTTGTCTGTAACTTGATGAATAGTAACACTACCACTCACGGGTAAATGATGCGTAGGTAATGATGGTCGGGTTCTCAATGACCGGCTGACTCGAGGTTGATAGATAGCTGGGTTGCGGGTTATGCAGACTACTGAACTACTGAGCTACTGATGTTGTTGGCAGAAACGTGTATAAGGATCAGAAACATTTGGAGCTGTCGGGAGACAATCAGGAAGAAGTTGACAGCTGGAAAGCATCTTTCCTCCGTGCTGGAGTCTATCCAGAGAAGGCTCAAGAAACATCCGAAGAACAGGTATTGATTAATCAGTTTTTGATCGTATCTTTTCTTCCGTTCAATAGAATACATGTCCGAATTATTATTAAGTACTGCCATCTGTCTTTCAGTCCAGCTGTTTGTCACATGGTCAGGGTGAACATGCTGCAGTGACACTTCAGTACTGATATGCTCACATTTATTGTTGGAATGTGGATAGGGACTTAGTTTCAATTAGCATATGCACGACACATTTGGCAGTGTATTGGATTTACGCCACTGGCATTCTGGTGACTGCGCTAGTCTAGCTAGAACATTTGCCACTACTTGACGACAAACAAATGTGCTAAATAAAATTTTTATATCGACATCGGTTAGATGCTAGTTTTGAAATCACTTATCATTTAGGGGTGGAGAGAGAAACACTCAGCATATTTTGGTGGTGATTTAGTTTAGGATTCGGATCCACAGTTTCTGGCTCCAGATCCAGATCATATGCAAACAGTGTATATTGTGTTTGCCAGGTGGTAGAACTATTCTCGGCAGAGTTTTGTGATTCTCCAGTTAGTGAATGTGTGATAGTAATTGCAGTCCTAGGATTGAATTTTTAATCTTGCGATTCAGGATTGAGAAATTTGTAATCCTGGGATCTCATTTTCGGGATTAGGTGTACAGATTAGTCATTATTAAGTATTTTTTATAGACCTATTATATGCATATGATGTAGTAGGCCCTTAGACAAAGTATATCCAAACTGCAGGGAGTGACTGAGTGTTAAAATCTAGTGCATGTGAAGTATTTTATTCATTAGATGGCTAGAATTGTTATTTGTATCATTTAGCCTCAAAACAGTACTACTGTTTTAACAATTTTTTGTAATCTCGAAATTCTGGGATTGGGACGCCACCAATCATGGGAATCGAGATTGGTGAAAATGGCCGAGATCCCAGGATTCGGTATCCCAAGGTTGCAAACACTATTGTGTGATGCTGGTTAATGTGTGACAGTCAAAGGAGGATGTTGGTAAATCTGACCCCGCGCTGGAACGTCAAGTGGAAATCATTCGCTCGCTGGTTGCTTCTTACCTAGCGATCATTAGCAAGATGACACGAGATCTTGTGCCCAAAACAATCATGCATCTCATGATCAGAGACGTAAGTGGTGATGCTGCCAGTCTTGATTTTTGTGGGAATTCATTCTGATACGTTCTAGCATAAGGAAGAATGTGGATTGAGATCCAATTTATGTTTATTTTTTTGTGGGGCGTTTTGTTCCCTAAGCTTAAACCCCGAAATGACCTATACTCTGTTGGGCAGGACGTTAAACCCTACTCACTCACTAAACCCAGTAAACTCAATTAGAACTCAAGTCAGTCGGCTGGCCAGCTCTGTTAACAGCCAGCGCCTTTAAAGGTCCATGGCCACGGTCAAACTTGCTTGTGAAATTTATGTAGACCTCAATTAGACATTTCACCTGGCATATATAATATATTGATTTATGCTTTATAAATGTATGAAATTAATGTCTGAGTATAACGAAAAATTGCGTTACGTTAGACATTTTGCTGAAAAATGTGATCTTGGCACGTGGCCGGAAATGACGTCAGCAGTTGAACACAGTCAGTGTTTACTAATTAATTTTAATATTTTTAATTGCAAAAAAAACTGTGTTGCATGACAACTGTAGCAGTACATAGGTAGAAAATATAATTTTATAATTCTTACGTTTTTATGCATATTTTACATTGACGACGTGTTTAACCAGTGACGTCATCAGCCTGTAAACATCGCGATTCGTTTTTCTACGGACTTTTTTTAGATCATCAATTTCTAATGTAAGTTTTTTTGTGTTGACATAATGCTGGTCGGCGATATTACAATTATATCAGAAAGTTATGCTGTGGAGGAATGTTTAACCGATATCGCTCGATTCCGATATAGTCTTTTCGGACCCGCTCATTTCTCCTGGTATGGGCAGAGGGGGGTCCCATGTTAATTCAGAGCAAAATTTTTGTTTTTGAACTTAGGCCCACGAAATTTGGCAGGCTTGTAGCCCTGCCCAAGGGCTTTCCAAAGATGCCGAAAAAAGTGGGCCAAAGTCCACCAGTTTCGGGGAAAAGTGGACCATAGTTCAAATTTTGACCCCCAATATCTCCTCCCCCAGGGGGTTTTGGGGGCATTTTTGGCATGGGGCGATAGGGGGCCTTAGTCCCTACTGAAGTTCCAAAATTGCGGGACCCAACCCCAAACCCCAATTTTTGGGGGATTTTTTTCGGAATTTTGGGATTCCCCAACTTTGACCCCCGGATTCTCGAGTTAGTCGAGTACGATTTTATTTTAACTTTGCACGTTGTTAGAACGTCCAGATTACTTCTTAAAACGAGAGAAAAATCGGGGGTCAACGAGCATTTTTTTGAGGTTTGGGGCCCCCGAAGTGTCACACCCCCATAAATCTAGGGTTTTTGGCTCATAACTTTGTTGCTTTTGAACTTTGGCCCACAAAATTTTGCAGGCTTGTAGCCCTTCCCCAGAGCTTTCCAACAACGTCAAAATATGTGGACCAAAGTTCACCAGTTTCGAGAAAATCGGGACCAAAGTTCAAAATTTGATCACCCAATAACTTTCTTGTTTTTGAACTTTGGCCGACAAAATTTTGGTGGCTTGTAGCCCTTCCCTAGGGCTTTCTAACAATTCCGAAATATGTGGACCAAAGTTCAGCAATTTTGGGGGTTTTTTGGGGGAAATTTTGTCACTGCATGATAGGGGGCCTTAGCCACTGCTTAAATTCCAAAATTGGGGGACCTAGCCCCATCCCCCAATTTTTGGGGAATTTTTATGCGAATTTCGGTGTTCCGACCTGGTCAACACCAGGCCAATGCCACCTTTGGCAAAACCATGGAACAACTTCGCAACAGGCAAAACGTTCGCCTGCGCTCGGAAATTACCCCCGATGCGAAATTCTTGGCGCTCGGCATTACCCCCCGTCGATTCCGATCACGCAGAGTGTTTTAGGAAAATGGATAAAATATTTATGTTAAGTCTGGCGTCCATGGACCTTTAAGCAGCTGGTTGAGTATGCCAGCTGTTATGTAAACATCATTTTGTCTACTTGTGGATGGAACTTAAGGTTCAGTTGTCTTGCATGGCTTGGTTGAATACCACCACCCATCTCAATACTAACCCGGCTCGGTCTATAGTACTGGTAAGTTCATTGATTCATTGATATGACCAACGATGCTCTCACTAGACTAAGCCACCGCCACCTATGAGATAGAGAAAGTATACATGTAAAAGTGCTTGTTATTTTAGGTGAAGTCATTTATTTCTACCGAGCTTCTTGCACATCTGTACTCAGGCGATCAGGTTTTTGATTTCTTATTTTTTGCATGACAACGTATTAAATACAGATTTTTGATGCGCTACAGCTATGCTGTTTTGCACGAGTGTCGTCTGTCAGTCTGCCTGTTCGTATGTAATGGATGTATTGTGGCTAAGCACGGCATATTAGGGGAAAACTTGTTACACAAATAATTAGCCCTGTGTTGACGTTCTCTGCGTACAAAATTCGAGGCATGCAGTGCAAGGGGAACATTTTCAAATTTGGAGTTGAATGGAGGGGGTAAGAAAAATGTGCATTTTCAACGGAAAATTGGTCATATCTTGGAAACGGTGAGATAGGGCCAAGGTTACTATTAATCACTAATGGGAAGTGGCATATGCTTTTTCGGATGACATGAAAATTATTGTCCTTGGATGACTTTGAAGGTCAGTACTGCAACAGGAACTGTATAGGCTGTGGTGCGTTTTCTCTTGCGACAGCTGGGCTTTCCTGTTACTATGATCAAATGCATCACTTACTGCAGTAACTCATCAGCTGTGGCCAAGAAGTTAATGTGGTAGTAACTTGACATTTCACTATGATGACATTAAGAATTAGTCATCTTCTGATAAAATTGCTTATATTGAAGCAAGTCACATCTTAAAATTTGGCATGTTGTAGCCAAATTTCCTGTGAACATATTTCAAAACAGCAGTAGTCTGTGTGCTCTATTTTAGTTTAAATGGTCAAAGGTCATGGATGGACTTGTGCAGTGTAGTTAATAGCCAGGTGGATGGCCACACAATTTGTCACCACCTGACCGATATATTTTCCAGTTGTACAGTGTACTTGTGCATTGCTGTCGAGGTTGTAGATACATAGTAGTTGTCAGCTGAGCATACTAACGTTCGCTCCTATGGCACAAGGTCGTGTCTGTTGTCTGTCGTCTGTAATATTTTGTATTGTGGCTAAATGGTATGTCATAGGGGGTTGGTGATGATACCATTGGATAGGGAGGTGAGGAGTTTCTATAGGTTGTCACTGTCAATAGTAACTGCGGTTTGGCTGCAGTTTTGAATGCAAAGTTGCTGCCTACATCCATCATCTATGTGCACCGAGAGAGAGTTTCCTGCTTACTTATATTTTGCTACTTTTATCAATGTAACCGAAAATGCTACTACTACAATCTCTATTATTATTAAGTATGTGAATAAAATATAAAATGTAGTGACAGACAGTATTATAGCAAACAATATACTACTAGAATATGCTATACATTCTGTTTTTCGGTGTCAAACAGTCGGCCTTGTTGACGTATTGTGGTGCTTTGATGCAGAGCTTGCTGATGGAGGAATCGGCTGATGAGGCTCAGCATCGGGAAGAGATACTGCGAATGTATCATGCAACCAAAGACGCTCTGGCAATCATTGGCGAGGTGACGACAAACACTGTTTCCACGCCAGTTCCACCTCCAGTTGACGATGGATGGATTCCTGCCATGGATGAACCTACCAAGCCATCATTGTCCAATGGGTGAGCTTGTGTTTCCTTTGTTGCTGACCATACTAATGGTTGTGCCTTCGTCACAAGATTGTGTGTTGCCTGCTGTTTGTCTGTTATACATGTATTGTGGCTAAATGGTATGCCATATCGGAAAATTGTCTGAACAACTAAATAGCATCGCTTGATCGCTACCTTGTGGTACTAAGTCGGACCCTCGCCCCTACAACTCCATTCTTCAAATGGGTATTGACTGCACCCAGACATTTGGTTGTGAATTGCTTGCTAGTAATATTTCGAGGGTATGGCTGGAAGTTTACATTTGGAACTTATGTAAGAAATTATGTTCAGGCCTTCAGATGCAGGCAGTACGGTCAGCTCTCCTTAGCAACAGCTGGGCTTCTTGTATGGTATGCTATTTAGTAAGTAAGTAGTTACGTTTATAAAGCACACAGTTTCGGTGAGAAACTCGCCGAATCTGTATTGTACAAAAGCAACATGTCATTGGGCAAACCTGCAGCAACTTTGGGGAAAGTTGTTTTGTGACAGCGGGCCTCGAAAATGTGGAGAAGTCTTCCACTTCATGTGAACAGTTTAAGCAGAATGCCGAGTGGAAGACTCATGCTGCTGAGGATTTCCAGTAGAGCTGCTTCTGTTCCTAACTGGAGATCTATTGCAGTGCGAGTCTTGCACTCAGCATCTTAACTGCTGCTGCTGTATTGCTAGTTCTACTGCATTTGTTGGTTGATCAACTGATTGATTGACGTTTTAATCGATAATGATATTAGAGCTGTCGAAGCATAAATTTTTGTAACATGTTAACGCATTGTATTAATTTTTTTAATGCATGCGTTAGTGCGTTAATAATGCATCATTAATATTGCTTATATTGTAGGTGGATTACATTGGTAGGGTGAGTGGAATGAAGCCCACAAAGTTGTGCCTTTGTCGCAGTACCATGACAGTAGTGATGGAACGGCAACAAAACAATTTTTAACTACTTGAATATTATTTGATCGTCAAATAAACGTAGTTTAATGAAATATTGGAACTCCTGCTTCACAAAATTAAGCAAATTTACGTGTGTGTAATATTTTTTTAATGCAGGTTAATTTTTTAATGCGTTAACGCATTAAGTTAACACGTTAATTCGACAGCTCTAGATCTAGATTGATCATACTGCACTATTGACTGAACAGTTTTGGTCGTTGTTGCTTTGCTGTTGC